>ENA-UEOI01000011-UEOI01000011.1-human-gut-metagenome-genome-assembly--contig:-NODE-11-length-264585-cov-36.382177_pt1 | contig 264585 bp, 245 predicted proteins | sample MGYA00242883_ERZ507882 | MGnify/ENA primary metagenome ERZ507882 (study PRJEB26167, sample SAMN06115502) | human gut metagenome | host: Homo sapiens | place: China:Chongqing | collected 2015-07-29...
ATCTACTACCGCTTCATCGGCAAAATCGACTGACCTTTCTTTTTTACCCAACAATATCTTTAATTAAGGGAAACGGGCGACTCCGCACCGGACCTCGACAGGCTCCGCGCGATCTGTACTTACTTCGGCGTGACGACCGACTATCTCATCTGGGATGAGCCGGAGGACGCGACGCGGGGCGCGGAGAAAGCGCGCTCCCGGGAGACACAGAGAAAGCCGCTGCGGGAGACGGTGCGGGAGCACAGCGAATGGGCGGGCTACGCGGTCGCCATCCTCGGCGCGGCGATGCTTTTGCGCGCGCTGCCGGGCATGATCCTGCAGATGCTCCTGCTTGGAAGCAATATTGCGCCGGGCGCGGCAACGAATGGGTCGGCGCTGTTGGGGCTTTTGTCAATGTATCTGCCGTACCTCGCGGTCTATGGGCTCGCCATTGCCGGCGGGCTGCTGCTGGCCCGTTGGCTGAAAAAGAGAAAGGAAGCACATGACGACCTTTGAGAGAGTTTACGCCGCGGTGCGGCTCATTCCACGCGGCAGCGTTGCGACCTACGGGCAGATCGCCCGCGCCATCGGCAACCCGCGGCTCGCGCGCGTGGTGGGCTACGCGCTGCACGTCAACCCCGAGCCGGGGGTGATCCCCTGTCACCGTGTCGTCAGGCGCGACGGCGCGGTGTCGCCCGCCTTCGCCTTCGGCGGCTCGAACCGACAGGTCGAGCTGCTGCAAAACGAGGGCGTGGAGTTTATCGACGCGAGCCATGTGGATATGGCGCGCTTCTGCGTGCGGGCGCTGCCGTACATCGCGGAATAGAAAACACCCTGCTTTTACGGATAAAATGAGGCCTGCAACCGCCAGTTGCTAAAGTTTAAAGCCCGCTTGGTGGACTTTTCCGCGGCTTTTCGCTATACTGGAGCCATCAAAGCAAAGGAGAACGCCCATGACACTCGGACAAAACATCGCGCGGCTGCGCGCGCAGAAGAACCTATCGCAGGGCGACCTCGCCGACGCGCTGGAGGTCAGCCGCCAGTCGGTGAGCAAGTGGGAGACGGACGCCAGCATTCCGGAGCTGGATAAGCTCCTGCGGCTCGCGGAGCTGTTCGGCGTGACGCTCGACGAGCTGGTGAAAGGAGAGAGCGCGCATGACGCCGCGGCGGATAGGGAGCGCGCGGAGGCTTCCGCCCCAACAGAAGCAGCAGGGGCGTACACCGCCGCCGCGCCCGCGGCGCGGCGGGAGACGCGGCAGATCGTCGGCACGATATTGCTGTGCTTCGGCGCGCTGATCGCGATACTCATCATGCTCTTCGCCGGAACGCTCGCCGGCTTTATACTGGCGCTGCCGCTGTTTGTCTGCGGCACCATCTGCCTGACGGTCAGGCACCGCACGGGCCTCTGGTGCGCGTGGGCGCTGTATGTGTGTTTTGCGCTGTATCTGCGCTTTGCCGCAGGTGTTGTCGCCGGAAATATCTTCCAGACATTTTCGCGCCTGATCCGGTTGAATCCCATGCGCCTTGCGATGAGCTGGTCGGTCGCACTGGCACTGCTCGCGCTGGTCGCCTGTACGCTGCGCTCCTACCGCACGCTGACGCTCCGCTGGGATCGAAGGAGCATTGCGCTGCTCACCGCCGGCTGGCTTGCGCAGCTCGGCATCCGTCAGGCGCTTGCGCTCTGGGTGCGGTACATCGTGAATGCAGGACACGGCGACCTGACGGGCTACACTTGGAAGCTCGCGCTGAGCGGTACGCTCGATTCGCTCAATAACCTTGCCCTCGTCGTGCTCCTCGTCCTCACCGCCGCGCTATGGCGCGGCCGGCGGCAGGAGCACCTAAAAACAGAATAAGGAAAAGCGCCTGTCGATGACAGGCGCTTTTCCTTTACAGAAATTCACATAAAGCGGCACAGCAGGATGGGGAAAAACACGGCGGGGACATAGTTCATCACCTTGATCTTCGTGATGCCGAGCACATTGAAGCTCAGTCCCACGATGAGCAGCGAGCCGACGCACTTCATCTCCGCGATGACAGGATCGCTCAGAAACGGCGCGATGAACGACGCGCAGAGCGTGATAAGCCCCTGATAGAGGAACACCGCGATGCCCGAGAGCGCCACGCCCACGCCCATCGTCGAGCCGTAGACGATGGAGGTAACGCCGTCGATCGTGGCTTTGGCATAGAGCGTCGAGTGGTCGCCGGTGAGGCCGGAATCCAGCGCCCCCATGATCGCCATTGCGCCCACGCAGAAGAGAAGCGAGGCATTCACGAAGCCTTCGGAAATGGAGGCCTTTGACTGCTTTTTGGCAAAGCGCCGCTCTACCCAGTCGCCGAGCGTGTAAATGCGTCCGTCGAGGTCAAGCAGCTCACCGACAATGACGCCGAGCACGATGGAGAGAATGGCGACGAGCATATCGCTGCCTGCCAGCATTCCCTCCACGCCGATGTAGAGCACACACAGGGCGATGCCTTTTACGATGGCGGCATTGAAGCGCTCGGGGATAAAGCGGCCGAGCGTTATGCCGACGAAGCAGCCGGCGAAGATGGCGAGCATATTGACAAGGCTTCCGAGCAGCATCATTTGACCTCCTCCTTTGCGCGGCGCACGAGGTCGAGCACGGCTTCGCCGCCCATCATCAGTCCGCCGCAGCCGGGGACCCAGGTGAGGCTTGCCGGTACGCTGCGCCGCCCGGGCGGGGGCGCTTCCTTCTGCTCCGTTGCGGCGGGCAGCTCGGGGGAGAAGAGCACGCGCGTGTGCAGGATGCCGCGCGCCTTGAGCTCCTTTCGCATCACGCGCGCGAGCGGGCAGCCGTAGGTCTTGGAGATGTCCGTGATCTGAAGCTGCGAGGGGTCGAGCTTGTTGCCCGTGCCGAGCGCGGAGAGAATGGGGATGCCGCGTGCAAGCGCGGTCTCGATCAGGTCGAGCTTGCAGGAGACAAGATCGATGCAGTCGAGGATGTAGTCGTATTTCGCATCGAAGAAGCGCTCGCGGCCCGCGGCCTCGTAGCGTCCCACGATGGGGTGGAGGACGACCGCGGGGTTGATGTCGCGGCAGCGCGCGGCGATAGCCTCCGCCTTGCTCTGCCCGAGCGTGGAGTGCAGCGCCTCGAGCTGGCGGTTGAGGTTCGTCAGCGCCACGGTGTCGTCGTCGATGAGCGTCAGCTCGCCCACGCCCGAGCGCACCAGCGCCTCGACCGCGTAGCTGCCCACGCCGCCGAGACCGAACACGGCGACGTGGCTGCGGCGCAGAGCGTCCATGCCGTCCGCGCCGAGCACCATTTCGGTGCGTAAGAATTGATTTTCCATAGGTATTCCTCTTGAAAAAGCAGGGACCGGCAGCCTTGCCGGTCCCTGCCGCGTTGCGGATGTGCTCAGCCGACGTACTCGATGGCGTCGAGCTGCTCGGCGGTCACGCCGTCGGTGATGGCGTCATACCAGTCGTTTACGGCGCTGCTTTTGAGCGTGTTGGTGGCCTTGTACTCCCAGTAGGGAAGCTCATTCGTTTCCACGAAGTACATCACATGGAAGCCGTAGTCGCTCTTGATGATGTCTGTATCGCCGCTCTGACGGCTGGGATCGAAGCTCCAATCCTCAAAGGGCTGAACATACGCGCCCTTGCGCATATTGCTCACAAGGCCGCCGTTGGAGGCGGTGCCGCTGTCGGTGGACTTGGTGGAGGCGAGGGCGGCGAAATCGCTCTCGGTGGCGTCGCCGGCCTTGAAGTCGGCAAGGAGCTCCTCTGCGGTCGCCTCGTCCTCAACGAGGATGTGGCGGACGGTGACGGGGTGATAGTTGTCGCGGCTGCGGGAGTGGAAGAGAACGGCGACATAGCCGCTCGACTGCTCGGCGACCGTGGTATCGCCCTCCGTGCGGTCGGCGGCAAACGCCCAGGTGAGCATATCGCTCGTCACGCTGCGGTCGGCGTGCGCGAGGTGCGTATAGGTGCCGTCGCCGGCGCTTTCCTCAAAGCTCCTGCCCTCCGCGTAGGCGGCGAGGACAGCCTCGGCCTTCGCCTTGGCTTCCTCCATCGCGGCGGACTTCTCCTCATCGGTGGCGTCGCTCGAAAGGCCGGTCGTGAAGGAGACGTACTCGATGTCCACGCTGCAATAGGTGTCGGGGTCCTCGTCATAGGCGGCCTGCAGGTCGGCGGCGGAGTAGGTCAGGCTGTCGGAATAGCTCTGCTGGTAGGCGCTCGCGAGTGCGTCGCGGCGGACGCAGCGGACAAAGGCCTCCTCGGTCATGTACTTGCCGAACATCGCGGTGAGGTACTGCGCGCGGGTCGCGCCGCTGTAGGAGGCATAGAGGTCGACCATGGAGAGATTGCTCTGCTCGGCGGAGTCCATCTGCTCGGCGCCGTCAAAGCCGGCAGCCTCGGCAGCGTGGGCGACGGCAACGCTCTCCTTCATGTAGTCCAGCGCGGACTCCAGAAAGTAGTCGTGCCAGGTCTTACCCTCGGTGTACTGCTGCTCGCGGGCGCTCTTGCTGCTGTCGAAGCCGAAGGAGCTGCCGTTGTTGGCGAAGGTGTTGTAAATGCTGCCATAGTAATAAGCCACATCGTTGACGCTGAAGTCCTCGCCGTCGATGGTCACGGCGCTCTCCGCACCGATGCGGGCGGTCTCCTTTGCCTCGTTGCTCGCCTGGATGCGGCCGGAGGCGAAGAGCACCACGCCGAGCAGCACAAAGGCGACGATGACGGCGGTGTAGATGCGGGTGGAGCGGCGCTCCTTTGCCTTCTCCTCGGCCTCGCGGGCTTTGCGGGGATCGACGTAGCCGGATTCGTTCAGCTCCTGACGAGCCTTCTTTTCTCTCGATGCACTCATGGTCAATGGTTTCCTTTCAAATTGCTGTTTGTGATAAAAGTCTACCGCGCAGAGCGCCGGAACGGCGCTGCGAGGTGGGGTGCTTACTTCGTGCCGAAAATGCGGTCGCCCGCGTCGCCGAGACCCGGGACGATGTAGCCGTGCTCGTTGAGGTGGTCGTCGAGCGCGCCGGCGTAGATCTCTACATCGGGGTAGAGCTTCTGGATGTGCTCAATGCCCTCGGGAGCGGCGACGAGCACCATGAGCTTGATGTGCTTGCAGCCGCGCTTCTTCATCTCGCCGATGGCCTCGGCGGCGCTGCCGCCGGTGGCGAGCATGGGATCGACGATCAGCACGTCGCGCTCGGCCACATCCTTGGGCATCTTGCAGAAGTAGGGATGGGGCTCGAGCGTTTCTTCATCGCGGTACATGCCGATGTGGCCCACACGCGCGGAGGGCACCATGCGCAGCACGCCGTCGACCAGACCGAGACCGGCACGGAGGATGGGGACGACCACGAACTTGCGGCCGGCAAGGGTGGGGGCGTCCATCTCGCAGATGGGCGTTTCAATGTGCTTGGTGGTGAGCGGAAGATCGCGGGTCGCCTCGTAGGTGATGAGCATACCGATCTCGCTGACCAGCTCGCGGAAATCCTTGACGCTGGTGTTCTTGTCGCGCATGATCGTCAGCTTGTGGGCTACGAGGGGATGGTCCATGATGTGTACCTTGCTGCCAAATTTCGATTCCATTGCTTCGTCCTCCGTAAACTATATATTTATTTTTGGGTTGCTTCCTGCTGTAATCTTGCGTTGCGCTCGCGCTCGGCCTGCGAAATGCGCAGGTAGACCGGCGCAAGCTCCTGCGCGCTCACCGGCGTGCCGTGCTCCGCGGCGAGGCCGACACCTACGGCGTTCTGATAGAGCAGCTGCGCGGGAGCCAGCTCGCTCTCCACGCCGAGCTGTGCGAGCCCGTCGCGGCAGAGCCGTCCGCCGTCGCCGAGCACCAAAAGGCGGCGCTTTTCGCCGCGCAGCTCCTCCGCCAGCTCCGCGACCGCGATGGCGCGGTCGGGCGTGAGGCGGGTGAGGACGCCGTTTTTCGCTTCAAAGAGCGCGTTGTAGACCTGATTGCGCCGCGCGTCCATCGCGCAGACGAGCAGACCGTCCATGTGGGCGAGATTCTGCGCCATCGCCTCGAGCGTGGAAACGCCGAGGCACGGCTTGTCCGCTGCCCAGGCGAGGCCCTTGACCGCGGCGATGCCGATGCGCAGGCCCGTGAATGAGCCGGGACCGGCGGCCACGGCGACCGCGTCCATGTCGCCGAGCGTCAGCTCGGCGTTTTTGAGCATGGCGTCCACCATCGGCATCAGCGTGCGCGAGTGGGTGAGGCCGGTGCACTGATAGGCATAGGCCAGCGGCGCGCCGTTTTCGACCACTGCGGTCGAAACGGACTTCGCCGAGGTCTCGAGCGCGAGAATTTTCATAAGCCGTCCACCCCCGTGATGGTGATGACGCGCCAGCCGTCGTGCTGCGCGCCGCGCCGGAAGTCGATGCGCACGGTGGAGCCGTCGAAGGCGTCCTCCGCCCGCTCGCTCCACTCGACGGCGCACACGCCGCCGCGCGCGAGGTAATCCTCCCAGCCGATGTCAAACAGCTCGTCCGACGAGCCGAGGCGGTAGAGGTCAAAGTGGAACAGGGGGATATCCCCCTCGTATTCGTTGACGATGGTGAAGGTGGGACTGGTGACGCGGCCGCGGCAGCCGAGACCACGGGCAAGCCCGCGGGTGAAGGCGGTCTTTCCCATGCCGAGCTCGCCGGTGTAGGCGATGACGGTCCCGCGCGGCAGTCTGCGGGCGACCTGCTCGCCGAGCTGCTCGGTCTCCTGCTCACTGTGTGAAAGATGCTCCACGGCAAATGCCCCCTTTCGACCCATTCTAAAGGTACAGTATAGCACACCACCGCGCGATGCGCAATTCCTTTTTGCATGAACAGAGTGTAAACAGTGGAAGAAAGAAAAACGCGCGGTTTACAGACGGGCGGAATCGTGCTATACTGATACATCATTCCGAGAATTTTCGGCAGAGGAGGGAAGAACCGATGGGACGAGTGCGGGAAACGCTGCATGACGCGCTGCGCCAGACCGACGCGGTGCTGCTCGCGCTGTGCGTGGCCTCGACGCTCTACGGCATGGTGCTCATCGCCAGCGCGACAAGCTTTCGCGGCACGCTCAAGTACGTTGCCGTGCAGGGCCTCGGCCTGCTCATCGGGCTGGTGCTCTACTTTTTCCTCTCGAGCATCGACATATTCGAGCTGGCGAAGCAATGGAAGTGGCTGCTGGGCTTCAACGTCGGCTTTCTCCTGCTGCTGCTCACGCCCTTCGGCCAGACGCGAAATGGCAACCGCGCGTGGCTCGGTGTGAATGACATCGGCAAAAACCTCGGCGTTGGCTTCCTGCGCAATTTCCCCGTCACGGTGCAGCCGGCGGAGGTCGTAAAGATCTTTTTCATCGTTTTGCTCGCCTATCAGCTTGCGCTGCTGAAGGATAGGCGAGACCTTGTGCGCTTTGAAAACGTCATTCAGCCGACGGCGCATACCGCCTTTATGGTGGGGCTGATCGTCGTCATCTCCGGCGACGCGGGCAGCGCGCTCGTGTATCTCTTCATCTTCATCTGCATGGTTTTTGCCGCGGGCATGGCGAAGCGCTGGCTGGCGCTGGGACTCGGCGGCGGTGCGGCGGCGTTTCTTGCCGTGTGGCAGCTGGACCTGCTGCCGGGCTATATGCGCGACCGCTTTCTTGCCGTCCTCGACCACAGCTATCAGCCCGATGACGCGGGCTTTCAGCAGACGCGCGGACTGATGGCGCTCGGCTCGGGCGAGCTGACCGGACAGGGACTGTTCCACGGCGCGCAGACGCAGTCGTCTAATGTGTGGAGCATCCCCGAGCGGCAGACGGACTTCATTTTCTCCGTCTGCGGCGAGGAGCTGGGCTTCCTCGGCTGCGCGCTTATCATCGTGCTGCTGCTCGCCATCGTGGTGCGCTGCCTGCTCGTCGCGCGCGACGCGGCGACGCCGATGGAGAGCTACGTCTGCGTGGGCATGGCGGGTATGCTCATTTTCCAGACCATCGCGAACATCGGCATGTGCCTGTTCCTGATGCCGGTCATCGGTCTGACGCTGCCGTTTTTCAGCTACGGCGGCTCGTCCATCGTCACGCTCTTCGCCGCCATGGGCATCGTCTCGGGCGTGAAAAAGCGCTCGCGGCCCGAGTGGCTGACCAACTGAAAAATTTGGAAAGGGAAGCGTCCGCGCCGCGGACGTTTCCCTTTTTGCATAAAGCTCCCTTTTTCACAAAGAATAACCGTACCACACTGAAAAAGGGAGGAACCGATTTTGAATACCGATAAGAACAGAGAGCTTTTGTGGCGCACGGTACCGTTCGTCATGGCGATGCTGCTGCTCGCGCTCACGGGCATTCCCGCTTCGGCCATCTTCGGACGGGAGAAAGCGGCACCCGCGGCGGACGCGGGCGCGCCCATCGCGCAGAGCATTGACGTGCGTGTCTACCGCGGCATCCCCTACACCGGCACGCTCGCCGCCATCGACCGCGAGGGCGGCGAGGTGAGCTTCGCCATCGCCGAGCAGCCGTCCAAGGGCACCGTGACGCTCGACGGCGAGACCTTTGTCTACACCAGCGCGAAGAACAAGACCGGCGCGGATCGCTTCACCTACACCGCGACCGACGCCGCGGGCAGCACCTCGGCCCCCGCGGAGGTGCGCATCACCATCGCGCGCGCCAAATGCGGCGTGACCTATGACGACATGGCGGAGAGCGCCGCCTACACCGCGGCGGTGGACCTGGCGGAGCACGGCGTGTTCGTCGGCACGCAGGTCGGCAGCCGGCGCTTCTTTGAGCCGGACCGCGCCGTCAGCCGCGGCGAGTTCGTCACCATGGCGCTCGCCTGCGCGGGCATTCCTGCGGGCGACCTCACGATGACGGGCTTCTGTGACGACGCGGAGATCCCGACCTGGGCGAAGGGCAGCGCGGTCAGCGCCCTGCAATGCGGTCTGATCCGCGGCGTGGGCACGGAGGGCGGCATGGCCTTCTGCGCGGACGAGGGCGTGACGCTCTCGGAGGCGGCGACGGTGCTCAACCGTCTTTTGCGCGTGACGGACGTGGACCTTTCCGACTACGACGCGGGCAGCGCCGACGCGTGGAGCGCACAGGCGGTGGCGAATCTTGAGTCCGTCCGCGTGATCGAAAGCGGCAGCTTCTCCGCGGGCGACTGGCAGCGCCCGCTCACGCGCGGCGAGGCTGCGCAGCTCCTCTCTGCGGCGATGACGCTTGCGGAAAAGAAGCAGGAGAGCGCGGGACTTCTTTCGGGCTTATTCCAATGACACGGAGAAAGGCGGCGGGAAGCCGCCTTTCTCCGCTTGCTGAAAGGCCTCGCAGAGTTTCGCGTCCGCAGACGCGAAAGCGATATGATCCGTTTTCTGCCGCGACCTGTGCGTGGCAGAAAACACGTTGCGCGGAGCAAGCGTCGAATTGTCCGCTTTCAGCGGACAACCGAGGCGCAGAGCGCAGCGAAGCTTTCTCAAAAAAGTGGCTTTGCCACTTTTTTGACAAGAAAGGCGGCGGAAGGCCGCCTTTCTTTTGCTTGTAATTCGCGCGGCGTTGTGCTAAAGTATATTCTGATAAAATAGCATAGATATGTAGTTTTCGCGAATTCAGGAGGAAAAGCTATGCGCATCGTTGTATTGGCCGGCGGCTTGAGCATGGAGCGCAACGTGTCGCTCTCGAGCGGCACACGCATCTGCCGCGCGCTTCGCGCGCGCGGTCATCAGGCAGCCCTGGTGGATCTGTTTTTGGGACTGGAGGGCTATGACGGCGCGCCGGAGAGCATTTTTGACGCGCCGGACGGCCTGTGCGGCGATTTTTCCGTCGCCCGTGAGGAGCCGGATCTCGACGCCGTCCGCGCGAGCCGGAGGGACAAGAGCGAAAATATCTTCGGCAAGGACGTTCTGCGCGTCTGCGCCATGGCGGAAGTCGTGTTCATCGCGCTCCACGGCGTCTGCGGCGAGGACGGACGGGTGCAGGCGGCCTTCGACCTGTTCGGCATCCCCTACACCGGCTCGGGCTACCTCGGCAGCGCCATCGCCATGGACAAGGACCTCACCAAGCGCCTCGTCGCGCCCTACGTCACCACCGCGAAATGGCGCGCGCTGAAGTACACGGCGGACGAGATCGACGCCATCGCCGACGAAACGGAGCTGCCCTGCGTCGTCAAGCCCAACGCCAACGGCTCGTCCATCGGCGTGACGATCGCGCACACGCGCGGCGAGGTCGCCGCTGCGCTGACCGAGTGCCTGCGCTTCGGCGCGCAGGTCGTCATCGAGCAGTACATCCACGGCCGGGAGCTGCAGGTCGGCATTCTCGACGGCAAGGCGCTGCCCGCCATCGAGATCATTCCCAAGACCGGCTTTTATGATTACGCCAACAAGTATCAGGCGGGAGCCGCCGAGGAGGTCTGCCCCGCGCCCATTCCAGCGGAATGGGAGGAAAAGCTCCGCAGCGCGACCGAGACCGTGTTCCGCGTGCTGGAGCTGAGCGTCTATTCCCGCGCGGACTTCATCGTCACCGAGGACGGCACGCCCTATTTCCTGGAGATCAACACCCTCCCAGGCATGACGCCGACCTCACTCGTGCCGCAGGAGGCCGCCGCCGCCGGCATCGGCTACGGCGAGCTGTGCGAGCGCATCGTGACAAGCTCCCTGCGGGCGCGGAAGGAGGGGAGAGCATGAGAAGGCTGACCGTTTCCGAGCTGCTGACCGCCACGGGCGGCACGCTTCTCGCGGGCGGCGCGAGCGCCGCCGTGACCTCCGTTTCCACCGACAGCCGCAAGGCAGGCGAGGGCGCGCTCTTTATCCCGCTCACCGGCGAGCGCTTCGACGGACACGACTACATCGACAAGGCGCTCGTGCTCGGCGCGGCGGGCTGCCTGTGCGCGAGGACGCCCGCGGCGTTCCTGCCCGATAAATTTTACATCGCCGTCCCCGATACGCGCCTTGCGCTCAAGGCGCTCGCATCGTGGTACCGCGGGCAGTTTGACATCCCCGTTGTCCAGATCACCGGCTCGGTCGGCAAGACCACGACGAAGGAAATGATCGCCTCGGTCGTGTCGCAGAGGTACCGCACGCTCAAAACGGCGGAGAACTTCAACAACGACATCGGCACGCCGCTCACGCTCCTCGACTTGGACGACACCTATGAGGCCGCCGTCATCGAGACCGGCATGGACCATTTCGGCGAGATCCGTTATCTCGGCGAGATGGTGCGCCCGCACATCGCCGTCATCACGAACATCGGCGACGCGCATATCGAGTTTTTAGGCTCGCGCGAGGGCATTCTGAAGGCCAAGAGCGAGATCTTTGAAAACCTCGACGCCGACGGCGTCGCCATCCTCAACGGCGACGACGCGCTGCTCGACACGGTAGCTCTCCCGCAGCGCATCGTCCGCTGCGGCGAGAGCGCGCACGCGGACGTCCGCGTTTCCGCGCTGCGCGACCGCGGCATTGACGGCATCGCCTGCACCGTGACCACCGAGCGCGCAGAGTATCAGCTCAATATCCCCGCCCCCGGGCGGCACATGATCTATGCCGCGTCGCTCGCGGTCGCGGTCGGTGAGGAGCTGGGTCTGTCGGTCCCCGAGATCGAGCGCGGCGTCGCGCTCTATGAGCCCGCCGGCTCGCGGATGCGCGTCCACCGCCTCAGCGGCGACCGCCGCCTGCTCGACGACTGCTACAACGCCAACCCGCAGTCCATGTCCGCGGCGCTGCGCGTGCTCGCGGCGAGTGAGGGCAAGAAGATCGCCGTGCTCGGCGACATGAAGGAGCTCGGCGAGCTGACGGAGTCCGCGCACCGCGCGATGGGCGAGCTGTGCGCTCTGCTCGGCATCGACCGCGTCATCGCTGTCGGCGAGTACGCCCGCGGCATCGCGGACGCCGCGCACGAGAGCGCCGAATGGTATCCCGACGCGGAGAGCGCGGTCGATGCGGCGAGAGCTGCGTTCACGGAGGGCAGCGTCCTGCTGTGCAAGGCGTCGCACTCCATGCACTTAGAGAAGATCGTAGAGGAATTGCTCAAGACAACATGATCGAGATCAGCGTAACGGGACTTCAAAAGTCCTTTGATTTGGAAAAGAAAATACTGGACGGACTGACCTTTCAGATCAACTCCGGCGAGCGTGTCGGTCTGCTCGGCAAGAACGGCGCGGGCAAGACGACACTCTTTCGCATCCTCACGGGCGAGATTGACTACGACGCCGGCGAGGTTGCCATCGCGTCGGACCGCCGCGTCGGGCTGATCTCGCAGATACCGGTCTACCCGGCGGGCTATACGGTGGAGGACGTGCTGCAATCCGCCTTCGAGCGCATGAGGCGCATGGCCGACGAGATGGAGCGGCTCTCCGCGCAGATGGCGAACGGCGACGAATCCGAGGAGACGCTGCGCCGCTACGGCGAGCTGTCCGCCCGCTTTGAGGGCCTCGGCGGCTACGACACCGCCACCGCCGTCAATAAGGTGGCCAACGGCCTGTCCATTCCCGCGGTTATGCGCACGCGGCTGTTCGACACGCTCTCCGGCGGCGAAAAGACGCGCGTGAACCTCGGCCGCCTGATTTTGGAGGACACGGACATTCTGCTGCTCGACGAGCCGACGAACCACCTCGACCTCCACGCCATCGAGTGGCTGGAGGAATACCTTGCCTCGTTCAAGGGTACGGTCGTCGCCATCTCGCACGACCGCTATTTCCTGGACCGCACCATCACCCGCGTCATCGAAATTCTGGACGGCCACGCGGAGTTCTACAACGGCAACTACAGCTTCTACGCCGTGGAGAAGGAGCGCCGCTATCTGGAGAAAATGCGGCAGTATGAGAAGGAGCAGGCCAAGATCAGGCAGCTCGAGGCCGCAGCGGACAAGCTGCACCTGTGGGCGTTCATGGGCAACGACGCGCTGCACAAGCGCGCGTTTTCGATGGAAAAGCGCATCGAGCGGATGCGCACGACGGACAAGCCCACGCGCGAGAAGAAGATGACCGCGCAGTTTCGGAGCAGCGAATTTCTCGGCGACGAGGTGCTGACGCTCAAGGGCGTCGGCAAATCCTTCGGTGAGCGGACGCTGTTCTCCGGCGTGGACCTCAAGGTCGCCGGCGGCGAGCGCATCGCGCTCATCGGCGACAACGGCACGGGAAAATCCACGCTCATCAAGATGATCATGGGCGAGGAGTACCCCGACGAGGGCCGCATCAAGCTCGGCCCCTCGACGAAGATCGCCTACCTGCCGCAAATCATTTACTTCGACGTGCCGCAGCGCAATCTTGTGGACACGATGCTTTATTCCAAGCGGGACATCACGCCGCAGAAGGCGCGCGACCGTCTGGCGGCGTTCCACTTCCGCGGAGAGGACGTGTTCAAGTCTGTTTCCGTGCTCTCCGGCGGCGAGCAGAGCCGCCTGCGGCTGTGTATGCTGATGGACGACGAGGTGAACTTTCTCATTCTCGACGAGCCGACCAACCACCTCGACATCGCCTCGCGCGAGTGGATCGAGGAGGCGGTGGAGGCCTTCGACGGGACGCTGCTGTTCGTCAGCCACGACCGCTACTTCATCAACCGCTTCGCCACCCGCGTCTGGGAGCTGGAGGAGCAGAGGATCACCGACTACCCGATGGGCTTCGCCCGCTACCGCAAAATAAAGGCGGAGCAGCCGGCGAAAAAGGCAGAGCCGGAAAAGACAGTAAAGGAAAAGAGCCTTACGGAAAAGCCGCCGCGCGGCAATAAAAATCAGCAGGCGGCACGCCGCCAGCTGACCATCTGCGAGCGCGAGATCGCGCAGCAGGAGGAGGCGCTCGCCGCGCTGGACGCGCGGCTGGAGGAAGCCGCGTCCGACTATGAGAAATACAGCGCGCTCTACGCCGAAAAGGAGGCGCAGGAGCAGAAGCTCACAGAGCTGATGGAGCGCTGGGAGGCGCTCGCCGCCGAGGCGGGCGAATAGGAAAGAGTGAAGCGGCAGGGACGAAAACGCGCGAGCGGGGAGGCTGGGACATGAGAGAAAAATGGAAGGCGCTCACAAAGCGGGAGCGGTTGCTGTTTGCGGCGGCGCTCGTTTTCCTCGCGCTGGCGGTGCTGCTGCGCTTCGTTCCGGGACTGCGCTTTTCCGCCCTCCTCTGCCTGTGTGCCGCGGCGGTGCTGTTCGTGCTTTTCATGCTGGAGTGCGCCGCACGGCGCGGCAGCCGCGCGGCGGTGTGGGGCAGGCGGGTCCTGCTCACGCTGCTCGCCGCAGGCTTCGTCCTCTTTGCCGCGTTGGAGACAATGGTCATTCGCGGCTCGCTTGCGGAGAAAACAGACGAACCGGTGAGCGCGGTCATCGTGCTCGGCGCGGGCGTGAACGGCGAAACGCCGTCGCTCACGCTGCGCACGCGCATTGACGCCGCGGCAGCCTATCTGGAGGAGCACCCCGACGTGCCGGTGGTCCTCTCCGGCGGACAGGGGCCGGGCGAGGCCATCACCGAGGCCGAGTGTATGCGCCGCGCGCTGGTGCGCCGCGGCGCGGACGAGAGCCGGCTGTACCCGGAGGAGCGCTCCACCAGCACGCAGGAGAACCTGCGCTACTCGCGGGCGATACTCGAGGAGCTGGGCGTTGATCCGGCACAGCGCGTCGCCATCGTCACCTCGGACTTCCACCTCTGCCGCGCGCGGCTGATGTGGGGCGGCGATACCGCCGCCGTGCCGGCGCATCTGCCCTCCGCGCTCTACTTTCAGTGCCTGACCGTCAATTACTTTATCCGCGAGGCCTTCGGCCTTGCCGCCTATTTTGTCTACGGAGGTTAACGATGAACAAGGATATTCTGTGCTTGTATTACTCCCGCACGGGACACACAAAATTTGCCATGGAGGAGATCGCTGCCGCGCTTGACTGCGAGTGCGTGGAGATGCGCGACCGCGTGGACCGCGACGGCGCCATCGGCTGGCTGCGCTGCGGGCTGGACGCCATGCGCCGCCGTACCCGCGCGATGGAGCCGTTTGATACGCGCCGCGCCTTACAGGACTACCGGCTCGTCATTCTCGGCACGCCCATCTGGGCGGGACGCTGCTCGAGCATCGCGCGCGGCTTTCTCAAGCGCCGCGGGCTGGAGGTGCAGAACATCGCCTATGTCGTCGTCCACGGCAGCGAGGAGCTGTATAAGGATGTGTGCGACCAGATGGACCAGTACGTCGACCACCCCCACGTGGCGGACGTCTCGCTGCGCATCGGCTCGGCGGGCTATCACTTCTGGCGCGACGAGTTCATCCGCAATGTGACGAACTACATGACGGCGGAGAACTGAAGCAATGTGGGAGAAGCTGGAACAGATCGCGCGCCGCTGCGCGGAGATCGGAGAGCTGCTGACCGTGCCGGAGATCTACGGCGACGCGAAGGAGCTGCGGAGGCTCACGCAGGAGCAGAAGGAGCTTGAGCCGGTCGCGCAGTGCTACGAGGACTATCGCCGCGCGGAGCGGACCATCGCCGAGGCGACGGAGCTGCTCTCCGATGCCGAGCTGCGCGACATGGCGCAGGAGGAGCTGCGGCAGGCGAAGGCGGACAAGGAGCGGCTTTATGAGGAGCTGCGCGTGCTGCTCCTGCCGCGCGACCCGAACGACGGGAAAAACGTCATCATGGAGCTGCGCGGCGGCGTGGGCGGCGAGGAGAGCGCGCTCTTCGCAGCGGACCTCTACCGTATGTACTCCATGTACGCCGAAAAGCACGGCTGGAAGATCGAGCTTTTGAACTACAACGACACGGAGCTGGGCGGTGTAAAGGAAGCTGACTTTATCCTTAACGGCGCGGGTGCGTGGTCAAGACTGAAGTTTGAAAGCGGCGTCCACCGTGTGCAGCGCGTACCGGAGACGGAGAGCGGCGGGCGCGTCCACACCTCCACCGCCACGGTCGCGGTGCTGCCGGAGCTGGAGGAGGTCGACGTCGACCTCCGGCCGGAGGACATCGAGATGCAGGTCTACCGCTCCTCGGGCGCGGGCGGACAGCACGTCAACAAGACGAGCTCCGCCGTGCGGCTGATCCACAAGCCGACGGGCATCGTCGTGGCGTGTCAGGAGGAGCGTTCGCAGGTGCAGAACCGCGCGAAGTGTATGCAGATGCTTGCGAGCAAGCTCTATGAAATGGAGCGTGAGCGTGTGGAGAGCGCCGTGACGAACGAGCGCCGCGCGCAGGTCGGCACCGGGATGCGCAACGAGCGCATCCGCACCTACAACTTCCCACAGAACCGTGTCACCGACCACCGCCTGACGGGGGACAGCAAGAATTTCAACATCGACGCCGTCATCAACGGCGACCTTGACCCGATCATTGACGCGCTGACCATGCAGGCGCAGGCGGAAAAGCTGCGCGAGAGCACGGAGAGCTGAGCGCTTCAGACGCACAGAAGGGGGAACCTTTTTGAACACCCGATACTTTACCATCACCGATCCTGCACGGGAGAGCGCGGCGGTCGAACAGGCCGCGGACATTCTGCGCCGCGGCGGGCTGCTCGCCATCCCGACCGAGACGGTCTACGGCCTCGGCGCGGACGGACTGAACGCGGACGCCGTGCGGCACATTTTTGAGGCCAAGGGCCGCCCGCAGGATAACCCGCTCATCCTGCATATCCCAGACGCGAGCTGGCTCGCGCGCTACTGCAAGGACGTGCCGGAGACGGCGTACCGCCTTGCCGGGCGCTTCTGGCCCGGGCCGCTGACGATGATACTGCCGAAGGCGGACTGCGTGCCGCTCGTCACCACCGGCGGGCTGGACACCGTCGGGATGCGCTGCCCCGACCACGCGGTGACGCGCGCCATCATCGCCGCCGCAGGCGTTCCGGTCGCCGCGCCGAGCGCCAACACCTCGGGCCGCCCGAGCTGTACGACCGCCGCGCACGTCCGCGAGGACATGGACGGCAGGATCGACGGCGTGGTGGACGGCGGCCCCTGCCGTGTGGGCGTGGAATCGACCATCATCGACCTGACCTGTACGCCGCCGCGCCTGCTGCGCCCGGGCGGGCTGCCGCTCGAGGAGCTGCGCGCCGTGCTCGGCGAGGTGGCGGTGGATAAGGCGGTCACGCAGCAGATGGCGGCGGGGGGGAGGCCCCGCGCACCGGGCATGAAGTACCGCCATTATGCGCCGAAGGCGCCCGTCACGGTCGTCACCGGCTCGCCCCGTGCGAGCGCGCGGCGGCTGCTTGCCGAGATCGGCGCGCGGGACGGCGTGATCTGCTTCGACGAGTTCGCGCCGCTCTTCGCGGGACACATCGTTCACCGGCTCGGCGCGAGCGGCGACAAGCTCGCGCAGTCGCAGCACGTTTTTGATGCGCTGCGCACCTTCGACGCGACGGACGTGCCCGCCATCTGGGCGCAGTGTCCCGACAGCGCGGGACTTGGCCTCGCCGTCGGCAACCGGCTGAAAAAGGCCGCCGGCTTCCACACGGAGGAGGCGGACGGCGCCTTTGTCCTCGGCATCACCGGCGGCACCGGCGCGGGCAAGACGACGCTGCTGCACGCACTGGAAAAGCGCGGCGCGCTGGTGCTCGACTGCGACGCGGTGTATCACGAAATGCTCCGGACCGACGCGTCGCTGCGCGCCGACCTGACCGCCGCGTTCGGCGATGTCTTCGCCCCCGACGGAGGATTGGACCGGCAAAAGCTGGGCAATATAGTTTTCGGCGACGCCGGCGCGCTTGCGCAGCTCGACGCCATCATCTTCCGCCATCTGCCCCGCGCGCTCGCGCGGCGCATGGAGAAAAGCGGCGCGCGGCTCATCGCGCTCGACGCCATCAAGCTCGTGGAGAGCGGCCTCGGCGCGCTCTGCGACGTGACCGTCGCGGTCACCGCGCCGGAGGAGGTGCGCGTGCGCCGCATCATGACGCGCGACGGCATCTCCGAGGACTACGCCCGCGCCCGTGTGCTTGCGCAGCGCAGCGAGGAGGCGTTCCGCGCGGACTGCGACGCGGTCTTTGAAAACAACTACCCGACTCCCGCGCAGGCTGCGTTTGCCGCGGAGGAGTTTCTGGATACCATTATTAAAAAATCCAAGGAGGAATGAACCATGGCGGAGAAGAAAAAGAACGAGTGGGCGGAGAAGCTCGCTTATGCGCCCAAGAACGGCTATGAGCGCCTGAGCGCTGAGGAGGAGCAGGCGATGCACGCCTACTGCGAGGACTACAAGGATTTCCTTGACCACGGCAAGACCGAGCGGCTGTGTGTGGAGCACTGCATCGAGCTGGCCAGCGCGCGCGGCTTCGTGCCCTACGAGAAGGGCATGGCGCTCAAGACGGGCGACAAGGTCTACTATAACAACAGGGGTAAAGCAATTATGCTTGCCGTCATCGGCGAGCAGAACCTCAGCCACGGCGCGAACATCGGCGCGGCGCACACCGACGCGCCCCGCCTGGACCTCAAGCCCCGCCCGCTCTACGAGGAAGCCGAGATGGCCTATCTCAAGACGCACCACTACGGCGGCATCCGCAAGTACCACTGGGTGACCATCCCGCTCGAGCTGCACGGCGTGGTCGTGCGCGGCGACGGCTCCACGGTCGCCGTCCACATCGGCGCGGACGAGGGCGACCCGCAGTTCATCATCAACGATCTGCTGCCGCACCTCGGCCGTGAGCAGGGCAAAAAGCCGCTCAACGAGGCCATTCCCAGCGAGAGCCTGAATCTGCTCGTCGGCGGCCGCCCGCTCGCGGGCGAGGACTGCTCCGACCGCTTCAAGCTCAACGTCCTCAAGCTCCTCAACGAGAAATACGGCATCGTGGAGGAGGACCTCATCTCCGCCGAGCTGGAGGTCGTGCCCGCCGGCAAGGCGCGCGACATCGGCTTCGACCGCAGCTTCATCGCCTCCTACGGCCACGACGACCGCGTGTGCGCCTACGCGGAGCTCGCGGGCATCTTCGACGCGAAGAGCCCGAAGCGCACCGCCGTGTGCATCTTCGCGGATAAGGAGGAGATCGGCTCCGAGGGCGTTTCCGGTATGCTCTCGCAGGCGTTTGACAAGTTCATGGCGGACCTGTGCGAGGCGCAGGGCGTCGCGCTGCGCGACTGCCTGGCAAACTCCTTCTGCCTGAGTGCGGACGTGACCGCCGCCTACGATCCGAACTTTGCCGACGTGTACGATAAGCGCAACGCCGCCTTCGTCAACTACGGCGTGGGTCTTTGCAAGTACACCGGCGCGGGCGGCAAGTCCGGTGCCTCCGACGCCTCTGCCGAGGTCGTGGGCCGCGTGCGTAAGCTGCTCAACGACAACAGCGTGTTCTGGCAGATGGCCGAGCTCGGCAAGACCGACGCGGGCGGCGGCGGCACGGTCGCCAAATTCATGGCGCAGCGCAACATCGACACGCTCGACGCGGGCGTTCCCGTGCTCTCCATGCACGCGCCCTACGAGACGGTCGCCAAGCTCGACTGCTATATGACCTACAAGACCATGCGCGTGATCTTTGAGCAGAATTGACGAAAAAACGGCAGGGGAACCACCCTGCCGTTGTCATGCTGTTAGGTTAATGTAAAGAAACTGTAACTTTGCTTGTTTCCGCGCTTAGAGCGTGGTACACTGGGTGTTAAGAAATACAGAAAAGGAAGTTTTGCCATGACGAAGCTCTATACCGACACCTCGGCCAATCTGCCGCTCGCGCTGCTGCGCGAGTACGATATCGCGGTCATTCCGTTTTCCTACACGGTCAACGGCGTGGCGGAGGACTACAGCGAGGAGACGGACTTCGACGGCAAGGCCTTCTACGACGCCATGCGCCGGGGCGCCGAGGTCAAGACCTCAATGGTCAACCCCGCAACGGCGGCGGCGTTCTTTGAACGCGCGCTCGCGCAGGGCGACGATGTGCTCTACGTCGGTATGTCCGGCGGCATCAGCGGCACGGCGCACGCCGCGGCGCTCGCGGCGGAGGAGCTGCGGGAAAAATATCCTCACGCCAAAATCATGACCATCGACACCTACGCCGCCTCCCTCGGCGAGGGCCTGCAGGTGCTCGAGGCGGCGGAGCTGCTGCGCGCGGGCAGGAGCTTTGAGGAGGTCGGTGACCGCATTCTCGCGCGCCGCCCCCACATGTGCCAGTTCTTCACGGTGGACGATCTCAACTACCTCAAGCGCGGCGGGCGCATCTCCGGCGCGGCGGCGCTGGTCGGCTCGGTGCTCGGCATCAAGCCCATCCTGCGCGGCGACGAGACGGGCCACATCGTTTCCTGCGGCAAGGTGCGCGGGAATAAGAAGGCCTACGCCGAGCTGGCGGACTATTTCGACAAGCGCGCGCTGGATAAGACCGCGCGCATCGGCATCGCCCACGCGGACAACCGCGAGGGGACGGATTATCTGCTCGGCCTTCTGCGCGAAAGGGGCTTTACCGGCGAATGCCTCGAGGTCTACTACGAGCCGGTCACCGGCGCGCACGTCGGCCCCGGCACGGTGGCGCTCTTTTTCTACGGCACGGAAAAATAACAGGATACATAGCGGGAAAGCATACGGCGCGCCGTATGCTTTCTCATTTTTCTGCAAATCCTACCTTGTGAGAAAAGAGGAGGGATGCGCCATGACGGAACCGACAAAGCCGAACGAGAATGAGGAGCAGAGGTCTGCGCCCGAGCAGACGCCGCCCATGCAGCCCATCGTGGATATGGGAGCCGTGACCACGCGCACCGCGCGCGGCACGGTCTACTGCCTGACGGTCATCGGGCAGATCGAGGGCCACAGCCTTCTGCCCAATACCGTGAAAACGACCAAGTACGAGCACGTTCTGCCGCTGCTCGCGGCGCTCGACGAGAGCGAGGAGATCGACGGCGTGCTGCTGCTCCTCAACACCTGCGGCGGCGATGTGGAGGCGGGGCTCGCCATTGCCGAGCTGATCGCGGGCATGAGGAAGCCGACCGTTTCGCTCGTGCTCGGCGGGGGACACTCCATCGGCGTGCCGCTGGCCGTTGCGCCGAAGCGCTCGCTCATCGCGCCGAGCGCGTCCATGACCGTCCACCCCATCCGCACGAACGGAACGCTCATCGCTGCGCCGCAGACCTATCACTATTTCGACCGCCTGCAGGAGCGCATCGTGCGCTTTGTGACGAAGAACTCCGGCATATCCGAGAAAAAGCTGCTCGCGCTCATGCTGGCCGCCGAGGACATGGCCGCCGACGTCGGCAGCATCCTCTACGGTGAGGAGGCGGTGGCGGACGGCCTCATCGACCGCATCGGCACGCTCGCCGACGCCTACGAGGAGCTTTACGCGCTCATCGCCGAGGCCCGTGCGGCGACGAAGCCGCGGCGGAAACGCGCGGCACAGGAAAAATGAAGCGAAAAGACGCCCGACGGGCGTCTTTTTTACACTCTGTTCATCATTCGCTCTTGAAAAACGAGGGGGAAAATGGTATAGTACATAAGTTAAAATATGTCTTATTCTGCCCATTTTTACTCCCTTGCACAAAGGAGAACACGGAATGTACTTAAAAGCGCTCGAAATTCAAGGATTTAAGAGCTTTCCCGATAAAACCGTATTGAACTTCGGTGAGGATATCACCGCCATCGTCGGCCCCAACGGCAGCGGCAAGTCCAACGTGTCGGACGCGATCCGCTGGGTCATGGGCGAGCAGTCGAGCAAATCGCTGCGCGGCGCGAAGATGGAGGACGTCATCTTCGGCGGCACGGAAAAGCGCAGCCAGATGGGCTTCGCGCAGGTGACGCTCGTGCTCGACAACACCGAGCACATCTTCCCCCGAATGGAGGAGAGCGAGGTCGCCGTCACCCGCCGGTATTACCGCAGCGGCGAGAGTGAATACTACATCAACAAGCAGAGCGTGCGCCTGCGTGACGTGAACGAGCTGTTCATGGATACCGGCATGGGCCGCGAGGGCTATTCCATCGTCGGTCAGGGCAAGATCGACGAGATATTGTCGGTCAAGAGCGCCGACCGCCGCGAGATCTTCGAGGAGGCGGCGGGCATCTCCAAGTTCCGCCACCGCAAGGAGGAGACGGAGCGCAAGCTCGAGCGCACGGAGGAGAACCTCGTGCGCATCAACGACAAGATCGCCGAGCTGGAGCTGCAGGTCGGGCCGCTGCGCTCGCAGGCGGAGAAGGCGAAGAAATATCTGATCCTCCGCGACGAGCTGCGCACGCTGGAGATCTCCGTCTGGCTCGAAAACCTGGACAAGATCAAGACCGATTCCATCAAGCTCAACACCGACTATGCTCTTGCCCAGCAGGAGCTGGAGCGCGCGAACGCCGCGCTGGACGAGCTGTACGCCGCCTCCGAGCAGTTTGCGGAAAAGGCTCACGCGAACGACATGGAGCAGGAGCGCCTGCGCACCGAGTGCGCCGAGCTGGACGCGAAGCGCAATGAGGAGAACTCCGCCGTGGCGGTGCTGCGCACGGGCATCGAGAACAACCGTGCGAACATCGAGCGCGTGGAGAACGACCTGCGCGACCAGTCGGGCCGCGCGGAGAGCCTGACCGCGCAGATCGCTGCGAAGCACGCGCGCATCGAGGAGCTTGCCGCGCAGGCGGCGGAGCTCGAGGAGGAGCTTCGCGCCTTCCTCGCGCAGGCGGAGGAGCTTGCCCGCACGGCCGGCGAGGCCGGCAGCGAGGTCGAGGCTCTGCGCGCGAGGGAAGCGCTGGCGGCCTCCGACGCGGCGGACTGCCGCGTGGACGTGAGCGCGATAAACGCGGGCCTTGCCGAGCTCTCCGAGCGCCGCGCGGCGCTTGAAGCGGAGAGCGAGAGCGTGGACGGTCAGCTGACCGAGAAGCGCAGGGCCGCGTCCGCGTCCCGCCGCGCCCTTGAGGAGGCGCAGGAGGAGGCCGACGCCGTGCGCAACATCATCTCCGGTCATACCCTCAAGATGGAGGGGCGCGTCAAGCGCGAGGAGACGGCGCGGCAGAAGAGCATCGACCTCACCATGGAAAAGAACAACCTTGACTCCCGCATCCACCTCCTGAGCGAGATGGAAAAAGAGTACGAGGGCTTCAATAAGGCGGTCCGTCTGATCATGCAGGCGGCGGAGAAGAACGCGCTGCGCGGCGTGCACGGGCCGGTCGCCAACCTGATGACGACCGACAAGCGCTATGCTGTCGCCATTGAGATCGCCCTCGGCGCGGGGATGCAGAATGTGGTCGTGGACCGCGAGGAGGACGCCAAGAGCGCCATCAACTTCTTAAAGCAGCGCGACGGCGGCCGCGCGACCTTCCTGCCGCTGACCGCCATCCGCGGCGACGTGCTGCGCGAGGCGGGCGTCGAGCGCGAGTACGGCTACGTCGGCGTTGCGTCGCAGCTCGTGCAGTTCGATAAGCGGTACGCGGAAATTTTCAACAATCTGCTCGGCCGCACCGTCGTGGTCGAGGATATGGACTGCGGCATCGCCATCGCGAGAAAGTACAGCAATCGTTTCCGCATCGTCACGCTCGACGGACAGGTACTGAACCGCGGCGGCAGCATGACCGGCGGCTCGGTGAGCCGCAGCGCGGGCATTTTGAGCCGCGCCAACGAGCTCAAGGAGCTGACTGCCCGGCGGGAAGCCTTAACGGAAAAGCTCGATGCCGCGCTCCGCGAGGCGGACGAGGCCAAGCGCGACCTGAACGCCGCGCAGTATGAGCTGGACGTCGCGCGCGAGCAGCAGCGCGGCGCGGAGGACGCGGTGCTCCGCCTGACGGGTGAAAAGAAGCAGTACGATATGCTGCTCGAATCACTCCGCACGCGGGAGAGCGACATTGCCGCCGAGCTCGAGAGCATCACCGCGCGCACGGAGGAGCTGAAAAAGGCAGCTACCGCCCGCGAGGAGGAGATCAAAAAGCACGAGGCCGAGGCCGCACGCTGCCGTGCGGAGAGCGAGGAAAAGCTCGCCGGCCAGAACGAGCTCCAACGCGACAGCGCGCACCTCGGCGACGAGATCGCCGCGCGCAAGAGCACGCTTGCGGGCTTTACCGCCGAGCGGGAGACGACCGAACGCGCGCTGGGCGACCTCGAGACGCTCGCCCAGCAGATGCGCGGCGACGAGGACGGACGCCGTGCGCTCATCGAGGACTACCGCGCGAAGATCAAGGCTGCGGAGGAGGAGATCGCGCAGCATGACGCGGTGACCGCATCTCTGCGCGCCGACGCTGAGAAGCGCAGGGCGGAACTGGCGGAGCTGGCGGAGGCCAAGCTGACGCTTGAGGGCGAGCGCAGCGCGAACGACCGCAGATACCGCGAGTGCAATGAGCTGCTCTCTCAGACACAGGCCGCCGCGGGCAGGCTCGAGCAGAAGCGCGTCACCGCCGCGATGGAGGAAAAGCAGATATTGGATAAGCTCTGGGAGAGCTACGAGCTGTCCCACTCCGCGGCGCAGGAGCAGCGCATCGAGCTGGAGAGCGTGCCGAAGGCGAGCCGCCGCATCAATGAATTGAAGCGCGAGATCAACGGCCTCGGCAATGTCAACGTCGGCGCCATCGAGGAATTCGACCGCGTGAACACGCGCTATACCTACCTCACCGGACAGCGCGACGATGTGGAAAAGGCCAAGGAGGAGCTGCTGGGCGTCATTGAGAACATCACGAGCGAGATGACGGTCATCTTCAAAGAGCAGTTCGCTCTCATCCGCGAGAGCTTTCAGGAGACCTTCCTCGAGCTCTTCGGCGGCGGCAAGGCCACGCTTGAGCTGGAGGACGAGAACGCCGTGCTCGACTGCGGCATCGAGATCAAGGTCCAGCCGCCGGGCAAGGCGCTCAAGACGCTCTCGCTGCTCTCGGGCGGCGAGAAGGCGTTCGTCGCCATCGCGCTCTACTTCGCCATTCTCAAGGTCCACCCCACGCCATTCTGCGTGATGGACGAGATCGAGGCGGCGCTCGACGAGCCGAACGTCATCCGCGTGGCGCACTATATGCGCCGCATCTGCGACAAGACGCAGTTCATCGTCATCACCCACCGCCGCGGCACGATGGAGGCCGCCGACGTGCTCTACGGTGTGACGATGCAGGAGCGCGGCGTGAGCAAGGTGCTGACCATCAACATGAACGACATGGCGAAAGAACTTAACATCAAGGGGTAAGACGATGGGTATTTTTGCAAGGATCAAAAAGGCGTGGTACGACAGCATCATCTGGGAGACCATCGACGAGGATTTCTACGACGAGCTGGAGGAGAGCCTGATCATGGCAGACCTCGGCGCGGCGGTCGCGGCGGACGCTGTGAAGGAGCTGCGTAAGGTCGTATACGAAAAGAGCATTCAGCGCGGCGACGATGTCAAGCAGGCGCTGCGCGACATTCTGGAAAAGAAGCTCGAGGTCGGCGATACGAGCCTCGACCTCTCCACAACGCCGAGCGTCGTGCTCATCATCGGCGTGAACGGCGTGGGCAAGACCACGAGCATCGGCAAGCTCGCCAACCGCTACAAAAAGCAGGGCAAGCGCGTGCTGCTGTGCGCGGCGGATACCTTCCGCGCGGCGGCGGCGGACCAGCTCGAGATCTGGGCAGACCGCGCGGGCGTGGAGATCGTGCGCAGCCGCGAGGGCGCCGATCCCGGCGCGGTGCTGTTCGACTCGCTCGCCGCGGCAAAGGCGAGAAATGTGGACGTTGTGTTCTGCGACACGGCGGGCCGCCTGCACAACAAGGCGAACCTGATGCAGGAGCTGGCAAAGCTGCGCAAGATCATCGACCGCGAAACGCCGGACGCCGCCAAGGAGACGCTGCTCGTGCTCGACGCGACCACGGGGCAGAACGGCTTGCAGCAGGCGAAGGTGTTCCGCGAGACGGCGGGCCTGACCGGCATCATCCTCACGAAGCTGGACGGCACGGCCAAGGGCGGCATCTGCGTCGCCATCGCGCAGGAGCTCGGCGTGCCGGTGAAGTTCGTCGGCCTCGGCGAGGGCATCGACGATCTGCAGCCCTTTGACGCGAAGGAGTATGTCAACGCGCTCATCTGAGCGAAATACAACGGGAGGAGACCGTATGGAGATCACGAATGTATGCCCCTACTGCGGAGGGGAAATGCGCGAGGGCGCGCTCCCCGCGTACAAGTATCCGCTTACATGGTGTTCGCGCAATGAGCAGGGCGGCATCGTGGAGGGGGAACCCGTTCGGCTGAGCAAGACGCCTGTACTCGGAGGCGTCTATGCGCCCGCGCGTTACTGCGAGAGCTGCCGCGTGATGATCGTTCCCGTGCCGGAGATCGAGACCTTTTCAGACAAGGCTGGCAAATGGCTGGATAAAACGCTCGGCTCGCTCGGCGACCGGATAGACCTTGCGGCGGAGCGCCGCGAGGAGGAAAAGGCCGCGCGGGAGAGAGAAGAAAAACGGAACAAGGACCCGTGGGAGGTATAGCATGAAGCTGGTATTGGCAACGCAGAACCCCAAGAAATTAAAGGAAATGAACGAGATCCTGAGCCATCTCGGCGTGGAGGTCGTGAGCGAGGCGGAGCTGGGCGTGAGGATCGAGGTCGAGGAGACCGGCGAGACCTTCACCGACAACGCCCGCCTGAAAGCGACGGCGGTGATGCAGGCGACCGGCCTGCCCGCCGTGGCGGACGACTCCGGTCTCTGCGTGGACGCGCTCAACGGCGGCCCCGGCGTGTACAGCGCGCGCTTCGGCGGCGAGGGACTGGATGACAAGGGCCGCTACACGCTGCTCCTCGAGATGCTGCGCGGGCAGACCGACCGCGCAGCGCACTTCCACACCTCCATCGTCTGCGCGTTCCCGAACGGCGACGAGCTGGTGTGTGAGGGTGAGTGCCCGGGCACCATCGCGTTCGCGCCGATGGGCGAGGGCGGCTTCGGCTACGACCCCGTATTCTTTGTGCCTGAGCTGCGCAAGACCTTCGGCCAGCTCACGGCGGAGGAAAAGGCGTCCGTCTCGCATCGCGGGAAAGCGCTGCGCGCCTTTGCCGCAGCACTCGACGACTATCTGAAAGGAAACGAATAAATGGAACTGACCGGAAAGCAGCGCGCCCAGCTGCGCGCCATGGCGAATGAGCTGGAGCCCATCGTCCACATCGGCAAGGACGGCATCGGCGAGAATCTCGTCAAGCAGGCGAACGACGCGCTTGAGGCGCGCGAGCTCATCAAGTGCCGCGTGCTCGATAACAGTATGCTCACCGCGCGCGAGGCCTGCGACGAGCTCAGCCGCCTCACCCGCTCCGAGCAGGTGCAGGTCATCGGCACGAAATTCGTGCTCTATCGCGAGACGCACGCCAAGCCCAAGGAAAAGCGCATCGCGCTCGTGAAGGATAAGAAGAAAAAGACCGTCTGAACAGGACGATAAAGAGGGATTTTCATTGAAGATCGGAATTTACGGCGGCAGCTTCAACCCGCCGCATCTGGGGCATCAGAACGCCGCCGTCGAGGCGGCGGAGAAGTGCGTGCTGGATAAGCTCCTGCTCATTCCGGCGGGCATCCCGCCGCACAAGGTGATGGAGCAGGGGAGCCCCGCGAACGAACACCGCCTCGCCATGACGCGGCTCATGGGCGGACAGGCCGCGCTTCAAAGCGGCGTCGAGGTCGAGGTGCTCGACCTCGAGATGGCGCGCGAGGGCAAGAGCTATACCATCGATACACTCCGCGCCCTGCGCCGGCAGTACCCCAACGACGAGCTGCTGCTCTTTATGGGGACGGATATGTTCTTCTCCTTTGAGGGCTGGCGCGCGCCGGAGGAGATCGCAAGGCTCGCGAAGATCGTCACCTTTTACCGCAACGCGGATGACAGCGCCGCGGCCTTTGCCGCGCAGGCAGAGAAGCTCCGTGCGCGCTTCGGCGGCAGCTTTGAAGCGCTCGCGCTCGACCGCGTGATCGAGGTTTCCTCGACCGCGCTGCGCGCGGGCATGGCAAGCGGCACGAGCGAAGCGATGCTCGAGCCGCAGGTCTACGGCTATATCCTGCGCGAGCATTTATACGGAACAAATCTTGAACTCAAGCGTCTAACGGTACAGCAGCTCCGTCCCATCGCGCTGAGCTATCTCAAGGCGAAGCGCTGCACCCATGTGCTCGGCACGGCGGCGACGGCGGTGAAGCTGGCGGAGAAATACGGCGCGGACGTCCACCGCGCGGAGGTCGCGGGACTGCTGCACGACTGCACGAAAAAGCTCTCGATGCCGGAGCAGCTCGCGCTGTGCGAGAAGTACGGCATCGCGCTCGACGCGCTGGAGAAAAAGGCGCTCAAGCTGCTCCACGCCAAGACCGGCGCGGCGCTCGCGCGGGACGTGTTCGGCGTGGACGATGAAATTTACAATGCAATCCTTTGGCACACGACCGGAAAGCCGGACATGACGGTGCTGGAAAAGGTCATCTACCTCGCGGACTTCATCGAGCCGACGCGCGATTTTCCGGGCGTGGACGCGCTGCGGAGGACCGTGTGGGAGGATCTGGACCGCGGGCTTCTGATGGGCCTTGAAATGACGGTCGAGGAAATGGAGGAGATGGGGAACCCCATCCACGTCAACACCCTGGCGGCACGTGATTATCTGAAAGGAAAGACAAATGAAGGGAAAGCGGGAAGCGGACAACAACTTTAACTTCAAATCGGAAAAGCTCGACGAGCTGCGCTCCCGCGTGGACGCGGCCTTTGACGAGCACGGCGACGAGGCGTGGGAGCAGATCAAGGGCATTTTCACCCACCCCAAAAGACTGCTCGTCGCCGCGCTGGCGGCGGTGCTGCTCGTCGGCGTGATCACCGTCGGCGGCTATCTGCTGAAGATCCGTGCGCCGGAGCTGCCGAACCGGGACGGCGACACGCAGGATCCCGGTCAGACCGACGTCGATCTGGATTACGGCGACGGTGTGCGTCCGCGCGTGAGCGGCGAGCGGAAAAGCAAGGACTTCTACACGGTCCTTGTGCTCGGCCGCGACACGGGCGGAGGCGGCAACACCGACACGATGCTGCTCGCGAGCTACGATGTGACGAACCAGAAGGCGACGGTCATGTCCATCCCGCGCGACACGATGGTGAACGTCCCATGGGATGTGAAGAAGATCAACTCCGTCTACAACTACTACGGCGGAGGCGATAAGGGCATCAAGGCGCTCTATAAGGAGATCTCCCAGCTCGTCGGCTTCGAGCCGGACTATCAGGTGGTCGTGGAGTGGGAGGCCGTCGGCGCGATTGTGGAGGCCATCGGCGGCGTGTACTTCGACGTGCCCTACAACATGGACTACCATGACCGATATCAGGATCTTGTCATTGAGCAGGAAAAGGGCTACCGCAAGCTCAACGGCGACGACGCCATGCAGGTCATCCGCTGGCGCAAGAACGACTCCAACAGCCCCTACGGCAACCCGCAGATCGGCGACAGCGGGCGTATGCAGATCCAGCAGGATTTTCTCAAGGCGGTCATCAAGCAGCTTCTGCAGCTCGAGAACGTGCCCAACCTCGGTAAGCTCGCCGAGGTGTTCCGGGAGAATGTGGAGACCGACCTCTCCTTTGAAAACATCCTCTGGTTCGGCAAGCAGGCGGTGATCGGCGGCCTTTCGCTGGAGGACGTGAGCTTCATGACCATGCCGTGGACGGGCATATACGTCTACAGCCGCACGCTCAGCGCCGAGTACGGCAGGACGATGAAGCTCGACTATGTGGTGCCGCAGGCCAACGCGCTGCTGGATCTGGTGAACGATTCCCTCAGCCCGTTCACGGAGAAATTCACGCTGCGCGATCTGGATATCATGTCTGTCAACGCGGACGGCTCGCTCGCCTCCTCCACCGGACGGGTGGAGGACAGCAAGGCGGCGGCCGCGCCGCCGGTGTTCGTTGATCCGTACACGGGAAGGATCGCGAACAGCTCGGAGAGCACGGGCGGCGAAACGGAAGAAAACGATCCGCCGGCAGAGGTGACCTCGGGAAGCCTGACGGTCATCGGCGAGGCGACGGGAAACGAATAAATCGGAAAGGGAAAAGAGAATGGTAAACGCAAAGGAAATGGCGCTTGCGGCCGCCAAGGCGCTCGACAGCAAGAAGGGCCGCGACATCAAAGTGCTGGAGATCGACAAGATCACCACGCTGGCGGATTATTTCGTCATCTGCTCCGGCGGCAGCAACACGCAGATCAACGTGCTGTGCGACGAGGTGGAAAAGGAGCTGGATCAGCTCGGCGAGCAGCCCATCCACCGCGAGGGCTATCGCGGCGGCACCTGGGTGCTGCTGGATTACGGCTGCGTGGCGGTCCATGTGTTCAACGAGGAGGCCCGCGCGTTCTACGGGCTGGAGCGCTTGTGGAGCGACGGCCACGCGCTGGACCTCACCGGCGTGCTGACGCCGGACGCGGCAAAATAAAAGCGTAAAAATAGAAGCGACTATGGAAATACAGAAGGAGAAAGTCATGAAGTACGATTTCGCAGCCATTGAGAAAAAATGGCAGGACAAGTGGGAGCAGGAAAAGCCCTACGCCGCCGTGACCGGCGACCCGAGACCGAAATTCTACGGGCTCATCGAGTTCCCGTACCCTTCCGCCGCCGGACTGCACGTCGGCCATCCGCGCCCCTTTACGGCAATGGACATCATCTGCCGCAAGAAGCGGATGCAGGGCTACAACGTCCTCAACCCCATCGGCTTTGACGCCTTCGGCCTGCCGACCGAGAACTTTGCCATCAAGAACCATATCCATCCCGCCATCGTCACGCAGCAGAACATCAAGAACTTCACCCGCCAGCTCAAGATGCTCGGCTACGGCTTCGACTGGGACCGTGTGGTGGACACCACCGACCCCAATTACTACAAGTGGACGCAGTGGATCTTCCTGCAGATGTTCAAGCATGACCTGGCCTACAAGACCACCATGCCCGTCAACTGGTGCACGAGCTGCAAGTGCGTGCTGGCAAACGAGGAGGTCGTCGAGGGTGTTTGCGAGCGCTGCGGCAGCGAGGTCATCCGCAAGGAAAAGAGCCAGTGGATGCTGCGCATCACGAAGTACGCCGACCGCCTGATCGACGATCTGGACGATGTGGACTTCATCGAGCGCGTCAAGACCCAGCAGCGCAACTGGATCGGCCGCTCCACCGGTACGGAGGTCACCTTCAAGACCAACACCGAGGACGACATCACCGTCTATACCACCCGTGTGGATACGCTCTTCGGCGTGACCTACACGGTCATCTCTCCCGAGCACCCGCTGCTCAAGAAGTGGCAGCCCCTTATCAAGAACTGGGACGAGGTCGCCGCCTATCAGGAGGCCGCCGCCCGCAAGAGCGACTTCGAGCGCGGCGAGCTCAATAAGGACAAGACCGGCGTGCGCCTCGACGGCATCGAGGTCATCAACCCCGCCAACGGCAAGGTCGTGCCGATGTTCGTCTCCGACTACGTTCTGATGGGCTACGGCACCGGCATCGTCATGGGCGTTCCGGGCCATGACCAGCGCGACTGGGACTTCGCCACCGCATTCCATATCCCCATCGTCGAGGTGGTCGAGGGCGGCGACATCACCAAGGAGGCCTTCACGCTCAAGGACGATACGGGCATCATGGTCAACTCCGGCTTCCTCAACGGTATGACCGTCAAGGAGGCTATCCCCGCGATGAAGCAGTATGCCATCGAGCAGGGCTGGGGCCATGAGAAGGTCAACTACAAGCTGCGTGACTGGGTGTTCTCCCGCCAGCGCTATTGGGGCGAGCCTATTCCTCTGGTCAACTGCCCGACGTGCGGCTGGGTGCCCGTTCCCGAGGAGGAGCTGCCGCTCGTTCTGCCGCAGGTCGAGAGCTACGAGCCGACCGACGACGGCGAGAGCCCCATCTCCAAGATGACCGACTGGGTCAACACGAAATGTCCGAAGTGCGGCGGCCCCGCCAAGCGCGAGACCGACACCATGCCGCAGTGGGCGGGCTCGAGCTGGTACTTCCTGCGCTATATGGACCCGCACAACGACAAGGCGCTCGTCTCCCACGAGGCGGAGAATTACTGGGGCCCCGTGGACTGGTACAACGGCGGCATGGAGCATACCACGCTCCACCTGCTCTACTCCCGCTTCTGGCATAAGTTCCTGTACGACATCGGCGTCGTGCACACCAAGGAGCCCTACGCCAAGCGCACGAGCCACGGCATGATCCTCGGCCAGAACCCGCACTACGTCGGCAACGTCTCCACGCAGGAGGAGAAGGACGCTCTCATTGCCAAGTACGGCAATCAGGCGCTGCGTCCGGCGGTGAAGATGTCGAAGTCCCTCGGCAACGTCGTCAACCCCGACGATGTGGTCAAGGCCTACGGCGCGGACACCATGCGCCTTTATATCATGTTCATCGGCGACTTTGAAAAGGTCGCGACCTGGTCCGACGACGCGGTGAAGGGCTGCAAGCGCTTCCTCGACCGCGTGTGGAACCTCGCGGAGATGGCGACGGCGGACAAGGCCGTTTCCGAGAAGAACGAGCCCATCATCCACAAGACCATCAAGAAGGTCACGGACGACATCGACACGCTCAAGATGAACACCGCCATCGCCGCGCTCATGACGATGGTCAACGAGTTCTACGCCAACGGCCTCACCCGCGGCGATTTTGAGAAGCTGCTGCTCATGCTCTCGCCCTTCGCGCCGCACATGGTCGAGGAGCTGTGGGAGCAGCTCGGCTGCGCCGCTGAGTACGGCAAGATGGCCATGCAGATGCCCTGGCCGGAGTACGACGAGAGCAAGACCGTCGCCGCCCACACCGAGATGGCGGTGCAGGTCAACGGCAAGCTCAAGGGCACCGTCACCGTGGCGATGGACAGCGAGCAGGATGCCGTCGTCGAGGCCGCCCGTCAGGTCGAGAAGATCGCCAGGGCGCTCGACGGGATGCAGATCGTCAAGGTCATTTTCGTCAAGAATAAGCTCATCAACCTGATCGTTGGTAAAGCAAAGATTGTCTAATATTGAGAATTAGACTGCATTTATTGATAGGCGAAAGAGGACGGTAGATATGAATATCTATTTTGAACCCGTTAATCTTAAACAGTGGAATATGTTTGAGATGGTTTCTGGAATAGGGCATATCGAGGCCTTTCTTGCGACAAAAAGCATGAAAGTGGGAGATATTGTTTTACTCCATGTTGGAAAACAGTTTCCCACAGTTAGAAGTGGAGTATACGCGTATGGATTTATTGTTGAACCACCTTCTATATATCTCGGTAACCAGGAAGAGCAGTGCTATGGAAACCTTTCTGTTATGGTGAGAATTGCTCGGATTGAACGTGGTGAACCATTAATAAATGAGGATGAGTGTAAAGAAATATTTGCTCAGTTTAGAAGTGTTCATCGAGTAAATGAAATATATTTTGACAAAATCTTAAAGATGATCAATCAATCAATAAATAAAGAAAAAATATATTGACAAGCCCTTGAATTTTTCGTATAATACCCACGTTAGTCATGTCAATGACTCTTAAAGAGCACTCAGGAAATAGCCGGGTGCATCGGAGGGAGGGAAAACATAAATGTCCGAGGTCCATGTCAAGGAAGGCGAGAGCCTGGACAGCGCTCTGAAGAGATTCAAGAGAAGCTGCGCCAAGGCCGGCGTTCTGGCGGAGGTCCGTAAGCGCGAGTGCTATGAAAGCCCGAGTGTGAAGCGCCGCAAGAAGAGCGAGGCTGCCCGCAAGAACCGCAATAAGCGCTATTACTAAGATCATTCAAAAAAAGAAGCATCACAGTTGTGATGCTTCTTTTTTTGAGCTTGGTTTCAGCGCTTGTCGCTCACCGCTTCGCGCGCTGCAAGGTGTCGCTGCGGACGCGCAGGTCGTCCTGCGCGACGATTTCGTTTGGTTTCGCGCCGTGCGGCGCGAAATGACGCAGGTCGCTTGCTATCCTGCGCGGGGCGTGCTATACTCGTGCCAAAGGGAGTGGATACGATGAAGGAACACATTCTGGCCTTTGGCTGCGAGGGGATCGTGCCGCTGCTGACGCAGACCTTTGCACCGCGCAAAATGGCGGTGAAGGCGGTGCCGATCGAAGAGTATGCACAGACGGTCGGCGCGCTCGCGGGCGCGGCGGATTGCCTGCGCACGGAGGAGATCTATGCCGGGCCGCCGCTGGGCGAGCCGATGCTCGTGTTCTGCGGCTTCTACGGCGACCGCATGAATCAGGCGCTGAATGCCATGCGCCGCACCGGACTGCGCATTCCGTATAAGGCGATGCTGACCGCGGCGAACCGCGGCTGGAGGCCCGCGGAGCTGTTCGCGGAGCTTCAGAAGGAGCACGCGGCGATGACCGCTAAGCGTTGAGCAGCTCCGGCAGGAGGTCGCTGACCTCGGGATACATGAGAAAGGCGGTTTCCATGCCGCGCTCACGTCCGAGCCGGAGCTTGCATCGCAGCGTTTCGGCGGTGTCGAAGAGAACAAAATGCGTCCGGCCCTGCGCGGTGTAGCTGAAATAATTCGCGCACAGCTCCTCGGAGAAAAAGACCGCCGCGCCGTAGCGCTCGCGCAGGGAAGCAAGCTCCTCGGGCGTGAGCGGCGTTCCCTCGCCGCTGCGGCAGGGGAGAACGAAGTCCATCGCAAGGCGCTGACAGTCGAGCGCGACGCGCTGCGTGCCGTAGCGCGCGGCGGCGTCGCTCAGCCGTTCACGCAGCGTCCCGCCGGAAAGCGCGGTGCAGACGAGGACGCTCGCCTCCGGCACGGCGAAGGCTTCCGGCACATAGAGCCGCCGTCCGCTCTGCGCGAGCATCGCGCCGAGCCGCGAGAGAAAGGGAAGACGATCCTCCCGCGCGCCTCCCTCAAAGTCCGCGAGCACGCCGCCGAAGCGGTGCGCATGGCACTCGCCGAGGATGGCGCGGCAGAGCATGGGCAGCTCCGACAGAGGACCGTTGCAGCGGTCGGAGAGACCGAGCAGGCCGCCCTGCGCTCCGCGCGGCAGCTCGCTGCGCAGCAGCCGCCCGCCGTCGCCGACGGCGTAGGCGATGTGGACGAGCGGCACACGGTAGCCGCGGCAGCTTGCGGCCTCCGCCGGCGTGACCGCGAGAAAGACAGACACAGGCGATACCCCCTTGCAGAAAACGGGAAAAATTGGTAGACTACCAATATAGATATGCATCCGGAAAGGAAACCATGCCGATGCTCCTGACACCTCATTGGGTTTTTGACGATTATACCGCCGTGACGCCGGACTTCCTGCGCGCGCATGGCGTGACGCTGCTGCTCACCGACCTCGACTATACGCTCGCGCCCAAGTCCGTCCGCGAGCCGGACGACGCGGTGCGCGCGTGGCTCGCCGCGCTGGCGGCAGCGGGCGTCACCGTCGCCGTTTTGTCGAACAACCGCAGCCCGCGGCGCGTGCAGCGCTTCTGTGCGGGGCTGGGCATCGACTTCGTGGGCCACGCGCAAAAGCCCTCACGAAGGGGCTACCGCCGCGCGCTGGAGAAGTTCAAAACGCCGCAGGAGCATACGGCGATGCTCGGCGACAAGCTGCTCACGGATGTCCTCGGTGCAAAGCGCAGCGGTGTGCTGGCGCTGATGGTGGAGCCGAAGGGCGGCGCGCGCGGTCCGTGGCAGAAGGTGCTCCATGCCCTGCAGGAGCCGTTCAAGCGCGCGAGCGCGCACGACGAGCGCACGGCGCGGCAATAATTTTGCAAAATTTGGCGCAAGATAGAGAAAACTACTTGCAATGAGGCCCTATATGCGGTAAAATACCATAGGTTAAAAACCGATACTTTATGAATTTGAGGAAGTCCGTAGTGATTTCCTCGGGAATATGGAGGAAAAAACTATGGCAACCATTACAGCCGGTGATTTCAGAAACGGCAAGACCTTTGAGATGGACGGCAAGGTCTATCAGGTCGTCGAGTTCCAGCACGTCAAGCCCGGCAAGGGCGCGGCGTTCGTCCGCACCAAGATGCGCAACGTCGAGACCGGCGCGGTCACCGAGACCTCTTTCAACCCCACCGCGAAGTTTGACGAGGCGTTCGTGGAGCGCAAGGACATGGAGTACAGCTACAACGACGGTGATCTCTACTACTTCATGGATCAGGAGACCTATGATATGGTCCCCCTGAACCGCGAGCTGCTCGGCGATGCGTTCCGCTTCGTCAAGGAAAACACCATGTGCAAGGTCCTGTCCGTCAAGGGCCGCGTGTTCGGCATCGAGCCGCCCAACTTCGTTGAGCTGGTCGTTACCAAGTCCGAGCCGGGCGCCAAGGGCGACACCGCCACCAACGTGACCAAGCCCGCCATCGTCGAGACCGGCGCCGAGATCAAGGTCCCCCTGTTCATCAACGAGGGCGACAAGATCCAGATCGACACCCGCACCGGCGAGTACATGGGCCGCGCCAAGTAAAAAAAACAAGTCAGCAGGGAACCGTTTGATCTGATCTGAAAGGAGAAGCATTATGGGTATTTCTGAAAAGATCGCTTATCTCAAGGGCCTGATGGAAGGCATGAACGTGGATACGGAGTCCAACGAGGGCAAGCTCTTTGCTGCCGTCGTGGACGTGCTCGATGAGATCGCCCTCGAGGTCGAGGACCTGACCGATGAGGTCATGGAGCTAGGCGACGGGCTGGATGTCATCAGCGACGACCTCTCCGATGTGGAGGACATCGTCTACGACGAGTGGGACGATGAGGACGATGACGACGATGATGACGAGGAAGACGAGGAAGAGGAGTGCTACGCCACCACCTGCCCCGAGTGCGAGGAGGAGATCTTCTTCGACGACACCATGCTCGAGGACGGCGAGATCATCTGCCCGAACTGCGGCGCGAAGCTGGAGTTCGACCTCTCCGATCTGGCCGACGCCGCGGACGAGGATAAGGACGAGGAGTAAATCCGCAAAACGAAACGCGCAGCCCTTCGGCTGCGCGTTTTTCTATGCTTTTTCAGAACGGCCGCTTGGCGACCTCGACGATGGTATCCAGCATCCCCTGAATCTGCGGGGTGAGAACCTTGTTCTTGTGATAGATGACCTGACGGAACTGCGACATTTTGCAGTCCTCGACGCGCACCGCAGCAAGGCTCTTTTCGTGGATGCTCTTTTTCACGGTGTAGAGCGGCAGGACGGTCATGTACGCGGGATTCTCATACAGCAGGCGCAGGGCGAGCACATCGTCCTCCAGCTCGAGGAAGGGACGGATCTCCAAGCCCTGACGGGCCAGCTCGGTGTCGAACAGGTCGCGGTAGGCGTTTGTGCGGTTCATCAGGATAAAGGGATGGTCGACCAGCTCGGCCAGGCGGACGCTCTCGCGCGCGGCAAGTGGGTTATCGCGGTTTGTGACCACCACGACCTCCTCCTCGGCCTCAAAGACCTTGACGAACTGCGGGTCGAGCACCTGAGAATCGAGCGTGTAAATGAGGTCGAGCTCGTTTTTGAGCAGCTTGTCCTTGAGCGAGGCGACCATGTCGGCGTGCAGGCGCATCATCACATGGGGAAAGCGTTGGCGGAAGGCCGGGACAATGTCGGAGAACGACGCGGTCATAAGGGAATTGAGCGTGCCGACCTGCACCATGCCCGTCAGCTCCGTTTCCTCGGAGGCAAAGACCTGCGCGCGGGCGACGGCGCTGACAATATCGCGGGCATAGGAGATGAAGTTCTTGCCGTACTGCGTGATGGAGACGTTCTTCCCGATGCGGTCAAACAGACGCACGCCCAGCTCGCGTTCGAGCTGCTGGATCTGCACGGTGACGGCGGATTGGGAATAGTCCAGCGCCTCGGCAGCCTTGGAGAAGCTGTTGAGCTCGGTGACCTTCAGAAATGTGACAAGATTGCGGATCTCCATGTGCGTGTATCTCCGATTTCAAAAAATTTAAATGATTCTTCAAATATACTAATAAAAAGAATGAATGTTGTCAAGACCATTCCGAAAAGAAAAAAGGGCGTCTGCCCTTTTTTCTTACTGCTTGGAGGAGAGATAGTAGTCGCTCTCGCCGGGATGGTAGAACGGACAGGCAGGGTAGTCCCCGCGCAGGAATTGGGCCATTTCGTCCTCGTCCAGCTCGGCGCCCTGCTCGCAGGTGTAGCAGTCGTACTCCTCGTCATAGACGTAGTTCATGCAGTCCTCGCAGCGGCTCTGCTTCGCCATCGCGCGCCCTCCTCAGTCCTTGTACTCGATGTGCAGCAGCTCGTGCGCGCGGTCGGCGAGACCGTTTGCGTACATCGCGTCGATGACCGGGTTGCGCTCGCTGCGCTTGAACATGGCGCTGCGGTCGATCTCGTAGAGCCCCTGCGCGCGCTGGAGCTTTTTCGCCATCAGGGCGTAGGGCTGGCCCGCGCCGCCGACGCAGCCGGTGCGGCAGGACATGACCTCGACGAGGTCCGCCTGCACCTCGCCGCTCTGGATCTGGTCGAGCAGCTTCGCGGCGCTGCCGAGTCCGTGGACGATGGCGGCGCGCACCTTGCGGCCGTTGATCGTGACCTCGGCGAAGCGGACGGCGTCCGTGCCGCGGATGCCGCTGTGCTCGATGGTGCGCAGGGCGTTCTTGCTCTTGTCGGGGGTGCAGCAGCGGATGACCGCCTCAGCCACGCCGCCGCTCGTGCCGAAGATCTCCGCCGCGCCGGAGCCCATGCCGTAGGGCAGGTCGGGGGATTCCTTCTCCAGCATCTGGAAGCGGATGCCGGACTCCTTCATCATCTGCACGACCTCCTGCGTGGTGAGCACAAGGTCGACGTAGGGGACGCCGTAGGCGTCGCGGAACTCCTCGCGCCGCGCCTCCATCTTCTTGGCGGTGCAGGGCATGATGGCGATGTGGAAGGTCGTGCGGCCGTCCTCGGCGTCCTTCTTGCGGTAGTTTTCCTTGAGCACGGACGCGAACATCTGCATGGGGGAGCGGGCGGTGGAGAGATTCTTCAGAAATTCGGGACGCTCGTTTTCCACATACTTCACCCACGCGGGGCAGCAGGAGGTCATCAGCGGCAGGTTCTCGCCGGTCTCGAGCCGGCGCAGGAACTCGGCGGATTCCTCGCGCACGGTGAGGTCTGCGCCGAAGATGGTATCGTACACCTCGTCCGCGCCCATGATTTTGAGCGCGGTGACGAGCTTATCGAGCACATTTTCGCCCGCGGGGAGGCCGTAGGCCTCGCCGATGGCGACGCGCACGGCAGGCGCGATCTGAATGACGACTCGCTTTTGCGGGTCCTGCAGGGCTTTCCACGCGGGGCCAATGTCGTTCTTGATGGTGATGGCGCCGGTGGTACACACGGCGGAGCATTGTCCGCAGCTGACGCAGTGCGTCTCGCTCAAGGGCTTATTGTCCGTCGTGGCGATGTGCAGGCTTGGGCCGCGGCCGGCAAAGTGCAGATTGCTGACGCCCTGCACCTCGTGGCAGACGCGCACACAGTCGCCGCAGAGGATGCACTTGTTGAGGTCCATCGTAACGGCGGGACTGGAGAAGTCCATCTTGACATGCTCGCGCGTATCGTCGAAGCGGACGTGGTGGATGCCGAAGCGGACCGCCATCTCCTGCAAACGGCAGGCGCGGTTCTTCTCGCAGGTGGTGCAGTCGCGGCAATGCGCGGAGAGCAGCAGCTCGATGATCATGCGGCGGTACTTGAGCAGCCGCGCCGTGTTGGTGCGGATGTGCAACTCGTTTTTCGGCGGCATGGTGCAGGCCGCGTCGATCTTTCCGGTGCCCTCCTCTTCGACCATGCACATACGGCACGCGCCATAAACGGACAGATCGGAATGGAAGCAGAAGTTGGGGATCTCAACGCCGGCCTTGCGGCAGACCTCGAGCACGTTGGGTTCGTTGTCATATTCCACGCGGATGTTGTCCACGTACATAACGCCCTTAGACATCGAGCTCCACCTCCTTGATCGCGTCGAAGGGGCAAGCCTCGATGCAGGTATAGCATTTCACGCACTTTTCCGGGTCGATCGAAAACGGCGAGCGGACGACGCCGGTGATGGCATTCGCGTGGCAGTTGCGCGCGCACTTGCTGCACCCGCGGCAGATGGCGGGGTCCACGACCAGACAGATGCGGTTGTAGGGCAGATCGCCCGGCTGGATGGGATAGCGGTGGTCGCTTTCGCACAGCGCGCAGCGACCGGCCAGATGGCCGCGGAACTCCTCGGGGAAGTATTTCACGGCGCTTTGCAGCGTCGAGAACGAGCCGTGCCCGAGGTTGCAGAAGGCGGTGACGGAGATCATCTCGCCGAGGTCCATGAGCAAAGAGAAATCCTCCTCGCTCAGACGGTAATTGCGCAGCGCCCACAAAAGCTCGTTCATGCGCTTGGTGCCCTCGCGGCAGGAAACGCACTTGCCGCAGAACTCTGTCTGCGTATACTGCATGAAGCGGCAGGCGACGTCCACCATGCAGCGGTCCTCATCGAGGACGGTGATGACGCTGTCGCCGCGGCGGATGCCGTAGGGCTTGAGCTGCTGAAAATGCAGCGGCAGGTCAAGCTGCTCGGCGGAAAGAAGTCCGCCGCTGGGGCCGCCGATCTGCACGGCCTTGCACCTTTTTCCGTTCACCATGCCGCCGCCGAGCTGCTCCACGACCTCGCGCAGCGTGGTCGATTCCTCGGGGATGTCCACATGACCGGGGCGGTTGATGTCGCCCTTGAGCATAAAAATTCTTGCCATTCGATCCACTCACTTTTTCTTGCGTTTGCGTATAATACACAACAATATAACACTCTATCACTATACGGAAAAAATGTAAAGAGAAGCGTTCATAAATAATCTGAATAGGTCGAAAACCATGACGAAAAAGGCATAAAGACCGACCGGAGAAGCGCCCCGCAAGGCTCTCAACGCCGTACAGGAGCCGGCGCGGCAGGCCAAAAGACAAAGAAAGCGGGGGACGCGCAGCGTCCCCCGCTTTTCAGATCAGCTCTGTTTCCCCGTCGTCCAGCAGCTGCATCACCGATACCTCGTAGGCGGTGCGCTCCTCGCTGCCCGCGTCGGTCTGCTTGATGTAGGTGCGGCTCTGCACGCGGCCCTCAAGCGTCAGGCGGTCGCCCACCTGCATTTCTGCGATCTTGGCGGCGACCTTTCCCCACGCGATGCAGGGCAGATAGTCCGCGCGCCCGTAGCGGCGGTTGACCGCCAGGATCATATCGCAGATGCTGCGCCCCAGCGGCGTGCGCCGCAGCGTCGGCTGCTTGCACAGCACGCCCGCGAGCAGGATGCGGTTGAAGTGCCCGCCGTCGCACGGCTCGAGGGACTGGGCGAAGGTGGAGATGACAAGGCGGCTGCCGTGCCCGCTGCGGTTGTTGAACGAGCGGAGCTGTCCGGTCACGCGCAGGGGCGTGCCCTCTGCAATGTCGATGCCCTCCAGCAGAGTGGAGGGGGCGAGGATGAGCGGCAGGTCGCTCTGCCCGGACAGACGCTCCACGCGCAGCGGAAAGCGGTAGAAGCTCTCGCCGTGATTCTCATGCGAAAAGGAGGGAGCCGCGCCGGCTGTGCCCCAAAGCTCCACATAGTTCTGACTTTTTTCCATAGCGTACACCTCAAAGTATGTTGTTGGTGCAGTCTATGAAAGGAGCCGCGCGAGTATGACAAAAGGGAAGCCCCTGCGGGCTTCCCTTTGCTGCGATTGGAGAGAGGAGCTTACATCTTGGAGATGATGTCCACGATCTCCGCGCCGATGCGCTTCTGAGCCTCGACGGTGGCGGCGCCGATGTGCGGCGTGCAGGAGACCATCGGGTGAGAGTAGAGCGCCTTGTTGGTGGCGGGCTCGTCGGCGTACACGTCCAGACCGGCGGCGCGGACCTTGCCGCTCTCCAGACCGGCGAGCAGGGCGGCCTCGTCGACGTTGGTGCCGCGGGAGGTGTTGATGATGACGACGCCGTCCTTCATCTTGGCGATGCGCTCGGCATTGATGAGCGCGCCGCCGTCGACCGCGGGAGCGTGGACGGAGATGAAGTCAGCCTTCGCCAGCAGCTCGTCCATCTCAACGTAGGGAATGCCCAGCTGCTCCTCGATGCCGGGGATGTGGAAAATATCGAAGGCGATGACGTTCATGCCGATGGCCTTGGCCATCACGCCGAGCTTCTGACCGATGCGGCCGAAGCCGACCACGCCGAGGGTCTTGCCGCACAGCTCGATGCCCTTGCCGTAGGCCTTCTTTTCCCACTGGCCGTTGCGCATGGTGTAGCCGGCGTGGGAGATGTAGCGGGCGCAGGAGAACATATGAGCCATGGCGAGCTCGGCGACGGACTCGGAGGAAGCGCGCGGGGTGTTCTTCACGTCGATGCCGGCGGCCTTGGCATAATCGACGTCGATGTTGTCAACGCCCACGCCGCCGCGGATGATGAGCTTGAGCTGGCTGCCCTTGGCCTCGTCGATCTGTGCCGCGCGGACCTTGGTCTTGGAGCGGACGACGACCACGTCGAAGTCACGCAGGGCCTTGCCCAGCTCGGCGGGCTCGTAGAACTGCTCGACGACCTCGTGACCCTGAGCCTTCAGCTCGGCCATCGCGGTCTTATCCATACCGTCAGTAACAAGAATACGCATGATAACTTTCTCCTTGTAAATGTTTTAAAATGGTTTTACTTGTGCTCGGCCTCGAACTTCTTGAGGAAGTCGACCAGCGCCTGCGCGCCCTCGATGGGCATGGCGTTGTAAACGCTCGCGCGCAGACCGCCGACGGACTTGTGGCCCTTGAGGTTATCGTAGCCAGCAGCCTTGGTGGCGGCGACGACTTCGGCATCCAGCTCGGCGGAGCCGGTGACGAAGGGGATGTTCATGAGAGAGCGGAACTCCGGCTCGACCGTGCCGTGGAACATCTTGGAGGAATCCAGGAAGTCGTAGATGACCTTGGCCTTGGCGATGTTGCGCTTGTGCATCTCCTCGAGACCGCCGATGCTCTTGAGATACTTGAAGACCTTGCCGCAGCAGTAGATCGCCCAGCAGTTGGGGGTATTGTACATGGAGCCGTTCTTGGCGTGGGTGTCGTAGCGCATGTAGATGGGCATCTTGGGGTCGAGGTCCTCGCGGATGAGGTCCTCGCGGATGATGACGATGACCATGCCGGCAGGGCCGACGTTCTTCTGCACGCCCGCGTAGATCATGCCGTAGTCGCTGACGTTGCAGGGCTGGGAGAGGAACATGGAGCTCTGGTCGGAGACAAGGATGTGGCCCTTGGTGTTGGGCAGCTTCTGCCAGGTCACACCGTGGATGGTCTCGTTCTCGCAGATGTAAACGTAGTCGGCGTCGTCGGGAATATCGAGATCGGAGCAGTCGGGGATGTAGCTGTAATTCTTATCCTTGGAGGAAGCGGCAACGATGACCTCGCCGTACTTCTTGGCTTCCTTGATGGCCTTGCTGGACCATGCGCCGGTGTCGATGTAGACGGCCTTGCCGTTCTTCATCAGGTTCCAGGGAACCGCCGCGAACTGGAGGGTGGCGCCGCCCTGAATGAAGAGGACCTTATAGTTGTCGGGGATCCCCATCAGGTCGCGCAGGTCGGCGTCGGCTTCGTCGATGATCTGCTGGAAGACCTTGGAGCGGTGGGACATTTCCATGACGCACATGCCGCTGCCGCGGTAGTTCATCATCTCGTCACGGATCTCCTCCAGCACGGGCTCGGGCATCATGGCGGGACCGGCGGAGAAGTTGTAGGTGCGATTGTACTTCATTGTTGTTTCCTCCTGATCGTTGTTATTTTAAGGTAAAATGACGGTTTTTGCCTGATTTGACAAGTACAGTATAGTACAGCTTATTTGGATAATCAATAGAAAAAAAGAAATGACCTGAATGATTTTTTGTCAACGAAACAAAAAGTAAGATTTTTGCGCTTCGGCTTGAAAAAGCAAAGCGGGGCGGCGGTCTTAAAAAAGATGTAAGAAAGTCGTAAAAAGAAAAACATTGCATATTGCGTTAAGAACGTATAAAATATTCGGGAAGAACCGTGAAAGAAGGTATTGCCATGCGTCCGGACGGAACCCGAGTCAAGAATGCCAGCGCCATTGTTTCGGCGCTTCCCTATATCATGCCGCGCCGCTATGACGCGCACGATTACATCACCGAGTATGCCGAGATGGAGCCGATGCGCCGCTACATCCAGAGCAAGCGGCGGGAGGGCGTGCGCATCTCCTACATGGCGCTGATCCTCGCCGCCTACTTTAAGGCGTATCAGCAGAACCCGAAGATCAACCGCTTCATCATGAACTCGAAGATCTACCAGCGCAACCACTTCTGCGTCAGCTTCGTCATTCTCAAAACGCGCGCCGACGGCACGCCCGACGAGACGAGCGTGAAGATCTTCTTTGAGGACGGGGACGACGTCATTTCCATCAACCGCAAGATCGAGGACGCGGTCGCGCTCAACCAGAAAAAGGAGCATAACAACAACACCGACCGCTTTGCGAACTTCATGTTCTCGCTGCCGGTGCTGCCGATGCTCTTGGTCGGCCTCGTCAAGCTCCTCGACCGCCTGGGCCTGCTGCCGCGCTTCGTCATTGACCTCAGCCCGTTCCATACGAGCCTCTTCATCACCAACCTCGCCAGCATCAACACGGAGGCCATCTACCACCACTGCTACGAGTTCGGCACGACGGGCGTGTTCGTCTGCATGGGCAAGCCCGTCCCCAACTTCCTCACCGGCGAATACAACAAGAAGATCATGCCGCTCGGCATCGTGATGGACGAGCGCATCTGCACGGGCCACGAGTACGCGCTCTTCTGGCAGACGCTTCGCCGATACCTCAAGCACCCCGAGCTGACGGAGAACGGCGCGGAGGAGCGTGCGGAGATGCCGGAGGCGGTCGAGGCGTAAGGGGGCAACCGCGCGTTGCTTGCTTTTCCGACGGAAAACGGGTATGCTGTCCGACATGGAGGTGATCGCATGGAAACCAAAAATGTGATCTACGAGCTGCGCGCGGGAAAGGGTATGTCACAGGATGAGCTTGCCGAGAAGCTGTTTGTGACGCGGCAGGCGGTCTCGCGCTGGGAAAACGGCGAGACGGTGCCGAACACGGAGACGCTCAAGCTGCTCTCAAGGCTCTTCGACGTGTCGATCAACACGCTTTTGGGCTCGCCGCGGCAGCTGATCTGCCAGTGCTGCGGGATGCCGCTCGAGGAGGCGTCGCTCAGCCGTGAGCCGGACGGAGCCATCAACGAGGACTACTGTAAATGGTGCTACGCCGATGGAAAATTCGCCTATACGAGCATGGACAAGCTCATCGACTTCTGCGCGGAGCACATGGCGAGCGAGCAATGGCCTGCCGGGCAGGTGCGCGCCTATCTGGCGGGGCTCCTGCCGACGCTCAAGCATTGGCAGGCGGCGGAATAAGAAAATACCGGTAAAAAAGCGAGCCGTACGGCTCGCTTTTTCATATCTCCTGCGGGAAGTCCTTGCAGGGCTTGAGCGCGGCCTTGGCCGGCTCGCTGAGCCGGCGGCCCGTATAGTCGAAACGCGAGCCGTGGCAGGGGCAATCCCACGATTTCTCGTCGTCGTTCCACGTCAGCTCGCAGCCGCGGTGCGGGCAGCGGATGTCCACCGCGAACAGCGTGCCGTCCGTGTGGCGGTAGACGCCGTATTTTTTGCCCTGCCAGGCGACGATACCGCCATGTCCGCGGGCAATGTCCGCCGCCGCGGTCTGCGCGGGTACGAACAGCCGCCGTCCGATGCCGCGCACGGCGTAGCCGGCGCCCTCCCAGAAGGCGGAGATGGACGCGGAGGGGAAGAAACGCTGGGGCGAGAAAATGTCGGCGTAGGGATAGTCCTCACCGGTGAGACGGGCGGTGAGCAGCGTGGCGGCGACCATGCTGCCGGTCATGCCCCACTTGCCGAAGCCGGTGGCAACGTGCAGGAACGGCGCGGACGAGGAATAGGGGCCGATGTACGGCACGCCGTCGAGCGTCATGCAGTCCTGCGAGGACCAGGCGAACGCCTCCTGCGTCGCGGGAAAGAGCCGCTGCGCCTGCGCGCGCAGACGGTCGTAGCTGTCGCCGAGGTTTTCACCGCAGCGGTGCCCGCCTCCGCCGAGGAGCAGATACCGCCCGCTGCGCCGCAGGCTCCAGCCCTCCTCACCCGCGTCGAGCCACATCCCGGGGAGCGGCGGCGCGCCGGTCAGCGCAAGGAGGTACGAGCGCTCCTGCCGCAGCCGCAGGTCGTAGAGCCCGAAGCGCTCGAGCATGGGGAAGTGCGTGGCGACGACGACCTGCTCCGCCGTGACCGTGCCGCCGTCGCAGCGGACGCGGTGGCCGCGGATGTCGCGCACGGGGGAGTGCTCGTAGACCGTCAGCTCCGGCAGCAGCGCCGCGAGGAACGGCAGCGGCGAGAGCTGCGCCTGCCGCTCAAAGCAGAGCGCCTCGCGCACCGGAAAGGGCAGCCCCTCGGGCTTTACCAGACGCGCGGGCGCGCCGAGAGACAGGGCATATTCCAGCTCGCGCGTAAGGGAGGGGCCGTCCGGCGCGGCATAGATGAAGGAGCTTTCGTCCGAGAAGCCGCAGTCGATGCGCTTTTGCTGCACGAGCGCGCGGAACTGCCGCACGGCGCAGAGGTTCGCCTGCAGGTATTGACGTGCCAGATGGAAGCCGAAGTCATGCACCAGCCGCTCGCAGAACCGGCCGTGCTGCGCGGTGATCTTCGCCGTCGTGTGCGCGGTCACGCCCGAGGCGAGGCGGTTGCCCTCCAGCAGCACGACGCGCAGGCCCCGCGTGTGCAGGGCGTAGGCGGTCAGAATACCGGCCATGCCGCCGCCGACCACGGCGGCGTCGGCGTGCAGGTCCTCCCGCAGCGGCGGATAGGCGGGGAGCGTATAGCGGCTGTTCCAAAGCGTTTGCATAGTCGTGCCTCCGAAGCGGTTTTTGCTATTGTCTGCCGCCGTGCCGTTTCCTATTCCTGCCGGAATTGGGAAATAGTTGGACTTGCAAAAATAGTTACAAAATGTAACCATTAGAGGACGGAGGGAGCAAATCCCTCAAAAAGCACGAAAAGGAGAATGTACCATGAAAAAACTGCTTTCCCTGTCGCTGGCGCTGCTGGCAGCCGCGGCCATGACCGTCCCGACACTTGCCGCGTCCCACACCGTGCAGCGCGGCGACACGATGTGGAAGCTCGCCGTGCAGTATCAGGTCGGCACGAGCGAGATCATCGACGCGAATCCGCAGGTCGCAAATCCGAATCTCATCTACCCCGGCGACGTGCTGACCATCCCCGAGACGGATGCCTCCGTCCGCGCCTGCGAGCAGGAGGTCGTCCGCCTTGTGAACGCCGAGCGCGCGAAGCACGGCCTTGCCGCGCTGACGGAGGACTGGGAGCTTTCCCGCGTCGCGCGCTACAAGTCACAGGATATGCACGATAACCGCTACTTCGCGCACAACAGCCCGACCTACGGCACGCCCTTCCGGATGATCCGCGCCTTCGGTCTCAGCTACCGCACGGCGGGCGAGAACATCGCCATGGGCTACGCCGCGCCCGCCGCGGTCGTCGCGGGCTGGATGAACAGCGAGGGCCACCGCGCCAACATCCTCAGCAGCGCCTACACGAAGATCGGCATCGGCTACGTCGCCGACGGACATTACTGGACGCAGCAGTTCATCGGTTGAGACGATGAATTTCATCGGATAAAACGATGAGCTTTTTCACCGCTTGACTTTTCCGTCGACTTGTGTAAAATCACCTTGTTCAGACGATGTGAAATTGCCGTAAAGAAATGAGACGGAAAGGGGAACGGGTGATGGAGAAGCTGCAGGGGTTTACCGACCATGTGATGCTTTATGTGAAAACGCTGGTCAAATGGCTGCTGGCCGCTGCGCTCATCGGCACGGTCGGCGGCGCGGTCGGCTCGCTCTTTCACCTCGGCGTGGAGTACGCCACCGAGCTGCGGATGGAGGTCCCTGCGCTGCTTTACGCGCTGCCGCTCGCGGGCGTGCTGATCGTCGCGCTCTACCGCTTCCTGCGCACACAGGGCGTGGGCACCAACGCGGTGCTCGACGCGGTGCATCAGGGCCGCGAGCTGCCGATCCTGCTCATTCCCGCCATCTTCCTCGCCACGCTCCTCACGCATCTGGCGGGCGGCAGCGCGGGACGTGAGGGCGCGGCGCTGCAGATCGGCGGCGACCTCGGCGAGCACTTCGGCAAGATGCTGCGCATGGACGATAAGGACTGTCGCCTGGCGACGCTGTGCGGCATGAGCGCGCTGTTCTCCGCGCTGTTCGGCACGCCGCTCGCGGCGGTGTTCTTCGCGCTCGAGGTCGTGAGCATTGGTGTGCTATACTATTCCGGCCTCATTCCCTGCATCACCTCGTCGCTGGTGGCCTACGCCGTATCGCTGCGCTTCGGCATCGAGCCGATGCGCTTCGCCGTTGCCGCACTGGATACCGGCGCGCTCACGCTGGCGCGCGCGGCGGTGCTCGCGCTCGGCTGCGCGCTGGTGAGCATCCTCTTCTGCGAGATGCTCCACCGCACCGAGCATCTGACGGAGCGGCTGGTCAAAAACGATTATCTGCGCGCCTTCCTCGGCGGCTGCCTTGTGATCGCGCTGACGCTGCTCGCCGGCTGCCGCGACTACAACGGCGCGGGCGGCCATGTCATCGCCGCGGCGCTCGGCGGCACGGCGAAGCCGGAGGCGTTCCTGCTCAAGATCGTCTTTACCGCCATTACGCTCGGCTGCGGCTTCAAGGGCGGCGAGATCGTGCCCACACTCTTTGTCGGCTCGACCTTCGGCTGCGCGGCGGGAGCGCTGCTCGGCCTGCCTGCTGGCTTTGCCGCGGCGCTCGGCATCACGGGCCTTTTCTGCGGCATGACGAACTGCCCCATCACCTCGCTGCTCATCAGCGTTGAGCTGTTCGGCGCGGACGGACTGCTGTGCTACGCGGTCGTGTGTGCGGTGAGCTATGTCTGCTCGGGCTACCGGGGACTGTACTCCAGCCAGACCATCCTCTACTCCAAGCTGCGCGCGGAATTCATCAACGTCCACACGAAGTGAATAAAACGACGCCTCCCGCGGCAAACTGCAAAAAATGCCGCGGGAGGTTTTTTATGGATAATGTTCAGCCGATGGACGGGCTTGATTTTCTGAGTCTCGCCGTCACAGCGGTCGTTTCGTATCTGGTTCTGTTTTTGCTCACGAAGCTGGTGGGCAACAAGCAGATCTCGCAGATGACAATGTTTGACTACATCTCCGGCATCTCGGTCGGCTCCATTGCCGCCGAGATGGCGACCGAGCCGGAGTCGCCGCTGCGCCCGCTCACCGGCATGGTGGTCTACGGGCTTCTGGCCTGGGGCGTCGCGCTGTGGACGAACAAGTCTCTCGCCGCGCGGCGGGCCTTTACGGGCAAGCCGCTCATCCTCTACGACGGAGGAACGCTCTACCGCGAGCACCTCAAGCGCGCGAAGCTCGACCTGAGTGAGTTCCTTACGCTCTGCCGCGCGGGCGGCTGGTTCGACCTCTCCCAGCTCGAGACGGTCGTCTTTGAGCACAACGGCAACCTGAGCTTTCTGCCCAGGGAGGCCTACCGCGCCGCGCAGCCGACCGATCTTTCGCTCTCGCCGAAGCAGAGCGTGCTCATGACGCCGGTCATTATGGACGGCGAGGTGCTGCCGGAGAATCTGCGGTCCGTCGGCAAGGACGAGGTCTGGCTCACGAAAAAGCTGCGCGAGCAAGGCTATTCTGCCTTCGGGGAGGTCTTCCTTGCCCTCTGCGACGGAAGCGGCGAGGCCCCGCAGCTTTATCCGATCGAGACGAAAAAAACGCCGAGGGAAGACGGCAAATAACGAACAGGCGGCGCTCCCGAGAGGAGCGCCGTCTGGCTTAGTGCTGGTATTCAAATTCGAGGTTGTAGAGGCTGACGATGTCGCCGTCCTGAATGCCCATCTCCTCAAGGCGGGCAAAGAGGCCGCTCTCGCGCAGCATCTTGTCGAAATACATCCGGCTCTCGTAGTCGGAGAAGTTGACGTTCGCCATCAGCCGCTCGAGCCACGGGCCTTCGACGATGTAGGTGTTGTCGTCCACCGTGATGTTGAGCGGGGCGGAGGTGTCGAGCTTCGGCGGGCGCGGGACGTACTCCGGCTCGTAGACCGTGACCGGCGGGAGCGTGGAGAGCTTTTCGGCGATCTTCAGCACCAGCTCGCGCGTGCCGGTGTGGGATGCGGCGGAAAGGGCGAAGAGGGGATAGCCCGCCTCCTCGACGTGCGCGCGCAGCTTTTCCAGCAGCGCTTCGTCCTCCATAATGTCGGTCTTGTTCGCGACCACGATCTGCGGGCGCGTCGCCAGCTCGGGGGAATACTGCGCCAGTTCGGCGTTGATGGCGTCGAAGTCCGCGACGGGGTCGCGCCCCTCGCTGCCCGAAACATCGACCACATGGACGAGCAGGCGGCAGCGGTCGATGTGGCGCAGGAAGTCGTGGCCGAGGCCCGCACCGTCCGCCGCGCCCTCGATGATGCCGGGAATGTCCGCCATGACGAAGCTCACGCCCTCGTCGACGTACACGACGCCGAGGTTGGGGAAGAGCGTGGTGAAGTGGTAGTTGGCGATCTTCGGCCGCGCCTTGGAAACGACCGAGAGCAGCGTCGATTTGCCGACGTTCGGGAAGCCGATGAGGCCCACGTCCGCGAGCAGCTTGAGCTCTAAAATGACGTCGTGGCTCTCGCCGGGCAGGCCCGCCTTGGCAAAGCGCGGCACCTGACGGGTGGGCGTGGCGAAGTGGCAGTTGCCCCAGCCGCCCTTGCCGCCGCGGCAGAGGACGTAGGGCTCGGACGAGGACATATCCTTGATGATCTCGTTCGTCTCCGCGTCGCGCACGAGCGTGCCGCGCGGCACGCGGATGGTGAGCGGCTTGCCGCTTTTGCCGAACTTGCGGCTGCCCTGACCGTCCATGCCGTTCTCGGCGGTGTATTTGCGCTTGTAGCGGAAGTCCATCAGCGTGGACATATTATCGTCCACCTGCAGAATGATGTCGCCGCCGTTGCCGCCGTCGCCGCCGTCGGGACCGCCGGCGGCGATGTATTTCTCGCGGTGGAACGCGACCGCGCCGTTGCCGCCCTTGCCGGCGGAAACGGAGATGCGCGCCTTATCAATGAATTCCGTTGCCATATCGAAAAACCTCCTTCGGGGGTATTGTTCTCTAACTTTACTATTTTACCCGCTTTTGCGTGCTCCGTCAAGGAAAAGCACAAAAAAGGAAGCGCAAGCCGTCGGCTTGCGCTTCCTTTTTCAAACCACTCAATTACTCAGCGGGATACACGCAAGCCTGCTTGCGATCCTTGCCGAGCTTCTCGAAGCGGAGCACGCCGTCCGCCTTGGCGAACAGGGTGTCGTCGCTGCCGATACCGACGTTGACGCCGGGATGGATGTGGGTGCCGCGCTGGCGAACAAGAATGTTGCCCGCGAGAACGAACTGACCGTCGGCGCGCTTGGGACCAAGGCGCTTAGACTTGGAGTCGCGGCCGTTCTTGGTCGAGCCCATACCTTTTTTATGAGCGAAGAACTGAAGACCAATGTTCATCATAATTCGTAGTCCATCCTTTCTGTAGAATGATGCGTGGGTGGGGAGAGGAGGCTCACGCCTCCATTACTTCGATGTTTTCGGGGTACTCGTCGTGCAGCTCCGTGAAATAGAGCATCAAGCCGGCCAGAAGAGACTGGCAGGTGCTCTCCGCTGCGGCGCTCAGACCGCCGGGGAGACGGAGCTCGATGGAGCCCGATTTTTCATGGACCTTGACGGAGGCCGCGAGACCCAGCACGTCGTTCACGGTCGCGTCCACGAGACGCACGGCGCTCGTGATGGCGGCGCAGACGATGTCGGAGCCTGCCTCGGCATAGCCGCTGTGGCCCTTCGCGTCGAAGCCGATGATACGCTTTCCCTCGGTGAGGAAGGTAACGGTCGTCATGGCTTAGAAGCTGATCTTGCCGATCTCAACCTTGGTATAAGGCTGACGATGACCCTGGCGTTTACGGTAGCCCTTCTTGGGGTTGTACTTGAAGATACGGATCTTCTTGCCCTTGCCGTTCTTGACGACCTTGGCGTCAACCTTCGCGCCCTCCACCACGGGAGTGCCGAACTTGGTGTTCTCGCCGTCCACGATGGCCAGAACGGTGTCGAAGGTAACGGCCTCGCCGGCCTCGACGTCCAGCTTCTCGATGAACAGAGTGTCGCCCTCGCTGACATTGTACTGCTTACCGCCGGTAACGATGATCGCTTGCATATGTGCACCTCACTTTCCTTTATTACGGACTCGCTGTCGGGGGTGATCGGACGAGCCGATGCTTTATACCCATTCAAAGCGGCTCACCGATTATAACAGGGAAAAACGGGAAAGTCAAGCGTTTTTTGCTTGACTTGCCACGCTTTCTTATAAAATTTTGAAAAGAATAAAGCCAACTGTGTTGATGGCAAGGTTTGCGAAGATGTGAACTGCCCAGGAGGGGAAGATCGTCCCTGCTCTCGCGTCGAGAAGATTAAAAAGCACGCCGCCCGCAGTAAGTCCCGCGAGCGCGAGAAGGAAGAGAAGCGGAGGGAACCACCCGAGCATCATCGCCGTGTGGTAGAGCGCAAAGCTCAGCGCACTGAAAACACAGGCGAAGCGCTCGCCCGCATACCTGCGCAGAACAAGAAAGGCAAAGCCGCGGAAGAAGAACTCCTCCAGAAGCGAATTGACGAAGGAGATGTAGAGTGATACCCACAGGAAATTCTCCGCCGTAACGCCGGCATTCTTGCCGAGAAGCGCGGCGACAGCAGAAAAATCAAAGACGCTGCGCAGCGCAAAATAAGCGCCGAGAATGAGCGCGAATACGCCAAACCCAAGAGCGAGCACACGCAGCAGCGCGCGCCGCTGTATACGGAAAAGAGCGCGGTAACCGTCCTTGCCCGCAGCATACCCATAGAGCAGGGGAGCAAGCAGAAAGAGTGCGAGCTTAACGGCGGATTTGACTGCGTAGGGAGGGCGGAGTACGCCGTCAACAAGCGTCATTGCCGCGCAGCCGAGCAGTACGAGCGCGCAGATAGCAAGCACATTCTTTTTGATAGAAGTCATTGGATCCCCTCAGCCGTCCTCTCTCATGCTGTAGAGCGCCGCGCCGATGGCGGTGGCAAAGGTGGCGTTCTCGGGGATGATGTACTCCACGCCGTAGAGCTGCGTGAAGAGCTCGAAGGTCTCGTGCGCGGGCGGGAGCATCGTGAGCGCGCCGGTGAGCACGACCGTGTTCGTGCCGCAGGTGCGGCAGGCGAGCACGGACATCGTGCCGATGGCCTGCAGGACAAGATTCACAAGACCGCGCATCTTGTCGGCGCTCGTGGCGTCCTCGGCGAGCTTGGCGAAGTTCGCCGCCGTCGCCTCCGGCGGCAGCGTGCCGACCTTGCCCTTGGACATATCGCCGATGGTGAGGTCGATCTGGGAGAGGTCGCCGTCCTGACAGAGCTTGCGGATGAGCGCGTACTGGTGCACGCCCGTGATGAGCTCGCTGAGGCCCGAGAGCGTGCCGCCGCCGATGCCGCTGCCGATGATGTGGCGGATCTCGCCGCCCTTTTCCGCCCAAAGCAGCGAGGTGCCGGTGCCCATGCTCACCACGACCGCCCGCTCCTTCCGGCTCAGCGCCAGACCGCCCACGCCGACGGAGGGGAACTCCTCGACCTTGACCGTGCGCACGCCGTAAATGTCGCCGTCCACATACGAGGCGCCCACGCCGGTGAGCGCGATGTGGCCGATGTCCGTGAGCTTCAGGCTGTGCGTGGCAAGGAAGTTGCCGAGCGCGCCGTAGAGCGAGGTGAGCGGGTCCTCCGCCTTCACGCGCAGCATATCAATGACTGTGCCGTTTTCGTGCAGCCCCACGATCTTCGTGCTGCTGCCGCCGATGTCAATGCCCAGAATAACGCCCATTTTGCGCTCCTCCGATGAAGTAAATTCATGCATATCATAGGAGACTTGCAGGGCAAAGTCAAGCAAAAGCCTTGAAAAGCCTTGCTTTATCCGTAAAAGCGGGCTATAATGAGGGCATCATAAGGCCGTGGTGAGCGTACCGCGGCCGAATTTATATGAGGTGTTCCATGAAAACGGAAGAAAAACTGAACATGACCATGCTCTGCGATTTCTACGAGCTGACCATGGGCAACGGCTATTTCCAAACCGGCTTCAAAGATCGCATCACCTATTTTGACGTTTATTTCCGCTCGGTCCCGGACGGAGGCGGCTTTGCCATCGCGGCGGGGCTCGAGCAGCTCATCGAATACATCGAGGATCTGCACTTTGACGAGCAGGACATTGCGTACCTGCGCGGCAAGGGCATTTTCTGCGAGGAATTTCTGGAATATCTGCGCACCTTCCGCTTCACCGGCGATATTTACGCCGTGCCGGAGGGGACGCCCGTGTTCCCGAAGGAGCCGATGGTCATTGTGCGCGCGCCCGCCATCGAGGCGCAGCTCGTCGAGACCTTTGCGCTGCTGACCGTCAATCACCAGAGCCTGATCGCCACGAAGGCCAACCGCATCGCCCGCGCGGCCAAGGGCCGCGGCGTGATGGAGTTCGGCTCCCGCCGCGCGCAGGGCACCGCCGCCGCCATCGTCGGCGCACGCGCCGCCTACATCGGCGGCTGCATCGGCACGGCCTGTACCATCACGGACGAGCTCTACGGCGTGCCCGCGCTCGGCACGATGGCCCACGCCTGGGTGCAGATGTTCGACACCGAGTACGACGCCTTCAAGACCTACTGCGAGCTTTATCCCGGCAACGCCATCATGCTGGTGGACACCTACGACACGCTCCACTCCGGCATCCCCAACGCCATCCGCGCCTTTGACGAGGTGCTGCGCCCGAAGGGCATCACCAAGTGCGGCATCCGCCTCGACAGCGGCGACATCGCCTACCTTTCCCGCAAGGCGCGCGAAATGCTCGACGAGGCCGGCTGGGAGACGGCGACCATCACCGTTTCCAACTCGCTCGACGAGTACATCATCCGCGATATGTGGATGCAGGACGCGAAGATCGATTCATTCGGCGTCGGCGAGCGGCTCATCACCGCGCGCAGCGAGCCGGTGTTCGGCTGCGTCTACAAGCTCGTCGCCGTAGAGGATAAGGACGGCAATGTAGTCCCCAAGATCAAGATCAGCGAGAACGTCGGCAAGATCACCACGCCGCATTTCAAGAAGCTCTACCGCTTTTACGGCCGCGACACGGGCAAGGCCATCGCGGACTACCTGTGCGTTTACGACGAAACGGTGGACGACAGCGACAAAATGACCATCTTCGACCCCGAGGCGACCTGGAAGCGCAAGGAGGTCTATCACTTCGAGGCACGCGAGCTGCTCGTGCCGATCTTCAAAAACGGCGAGCTGGTTTACAAGCAGCCCTCGCTCGAGGAGATCCGCGCCTACTGCGCCGCGCAGGTCGACACGCTCTGGGACGAGGTCAAGCGCTTCGACAACCCCCACCGCTACTATGTGGACCTGAGCCAAAAGCTCTATGACATCAAGCAGGAGCTGCTGACGAAGAACGGCAGCCATTAAAGAGACTGACAAGAGGGAAGGAGAGGACGGATGAAAAAGCCGCGGTTACAGCAAAGGGGAGAGCGCCGCATCGCTGCGGCCCTGCGCATCGCGCTGGCGGCGACGCTGCTGGCGGTGCAGGTCCTGTTCGTTGTGCTCACAACGCGCTACCTCAAGGATCACTTTGCGCTCATCTACGGCGCGCTGGAGGGCATCGCCCTGATCACGGCTTTGTATATCTACAATAAGCCGGGCGACCTTTCCTACCGTGTGGCGTGGATCATTCCCATCCTCTTTGTGCCGGTGGTCGGCCTGATCCTCTACCTTCTTTGGGGCGGCGACACGCAGCGCAAGCGCTTACAGCGTCAGACGGCGCCGAAGCTCCCGCCGGAGGAGCCGGAGAGTCTGCGAAACCGCAGCGCGCTCAACGCGGACCGTCTGCAGCGCGCGCTGCCCGGCTGGTCGCGTGTATCTCAATATCTGAGCAGCCGCGGCTTTTACCTCTATCAGAACACAAAGGCGGTCTATCTTCCCGAGGGGGCGCTGCTGCTGGAGGATATTCTCGGTCGCATCAAAGCGGCGGAGCGCTTCATCTTCATGGAGTATTTTATCCTCGCCGAGGGAAAGCTCTGGGACCGCATGAGCGCGGCCCTTTGCGAGCGCGCCCGCAGCGGCGTGGAGGTCAAGATCATCTTCGACGACTTTGGCAACATCAAGCGTTTCAGCGCGGAGAGCCTGCAGACGCTGCGCGACGCGGGCGTGGAGGTCATCGTCTTCAACCCCGTGCACGAGTATGTCAACCGCCTCTATTTCAATTACCGCGACCACCGCAAGATCACGGTCATCGACGGCGAGACCGCCTACACCGGCGGCGTGAACATCGCCGACGAGTACGCAAACCTCATCGACCGCTTCGGCTACTGGAAGGACAGCGGCATCCGCCTGGAGGGCGAGGGCGTCTGGGGCCTGACCGCGGCGTTCCTCAATATGTGGAGCTTTCTCGGCGGCGAGCTGCACGAGGAGCGGGACTACTACCGTCCTCACACCTCGCCGGCATCGGACGGCTTCTGCCAGCCGTTTCTCGACGGTCCGCAGAACAATCCCGACAACCCCGCCGAGGATACCTTTTTGCAGCTCATCGGCAGCGCGCGCCGCTTCCTTTATATCACGACGCCGTATTTTATCCCCGACGAGAACATCATGCGCGCGCTGTGCATCGCCGGCGACGGCGGGGTGGACGTCCGGATGATGCTGCCCGGTACGCCGGATCACTGGTACGCCGACGCGGTGGCGGACTCCTACATCGGGGAACTGCTTGAGCACCATGTAAAGGTATATCGCTATACACCAGGCTTTCTGCACGCCAAAAGCATCATGGTCGACCGCGAGGCGGCCTTTGTCGGCTCGGTCAACTTTGACTACCGCAGCTTTGAGCTGCACTACGAGTGCGGCGTCATGCTCTACGGCGCGAGCGCCATCGAGAGCCTGCTGGAGGACATGGACGGCATTCTGGATAAAAGCCATGCTGTCACGCCCGAGGAGTGGGCGCACCGCGGCCTGCTGCGGCGGATGTTTGAACCCATCCTGCGCATTTTTTCCATCTGGATGTGAGGACGCTGGTCCGCGTTTGCCAACGGCTCCGCGGGCTGCAAGCTAATAGATAAAGCATGGCCACCGGTCTACCGGCGGCCATGCCTTCTTCATACGAAATAAAGGTCCCGAAGCCTTATGGCTTCGGGACCTTCTTTGGCAGCGGGAGAAGGATTCGAACCCTCACATACGGAGTCAGAGTCCGCTGTGCTACCATTACACAATCCCGCTATGTTCGCTTGACGAACATTTGTTATTATACCAGCGGTTTTGCATTTGTCAAGAACTAATTGCCAATTTTCCGGATTTTTTTCATTTTGGTGCCGCGGGCTGTTTTTGACCTGCGTTTCAGTGGCAAAGCCGCTCGGACGGCGCGGGCGGGAAGCGGCTTGCGCGAGGAGCGGCGGGAGACCGGAGCGCGGCTTGGCTGTTTCGGCGGAAGGAAAATCGGCAAATTTTACGGATTTGGTGAAAATGCCGATTCCCTTTTGCACTTTAAGCTGTTATACTGCATACATCAAGGCTTCCGAGAGGAGCACAGACCATGACCGTAATGAACCGCAGTGCTGAATACCGCTACTTTAGCTTTACCTATTTTATGGGTAAGGCTTATTCTGGTTTGGCTGAAAGCAAGCGCGTGTAAGAACGGGTCCTTTGTCGGAATGACCGTAAATGCATGACGAACCGCAGCCGGACCGGCTGCGGTTTTTTTCATCGCTTAAGGAGGAATTTTACCATGATCGTCGTACTCAAGCACAATCCGAATCCCGAGCAGCTGCAGAGCCTGATCACATGGCTGCAGGAAAAGGGCATCATCATTCACACCAGCATCGGTGAGGGCAATATGCTCCTCGGCCTGGTGGGCGACACCTCGAAGATAGACGCCGATCTCATTTCCGCGCTGGACATCGTCGAGGACGTCAAGCGTGTGCAGGAGCCGTATAAGAACGCCAACCGCAAGTTCCATCCCGAGGATACCGTCGTCAAGGTCGGCAATACGCAGATCGGCGGCGGCAACCTCACGCTCATGGCCGGCCCCTGCTCGGTGGAATCCGAGGAGCAGGTGGTCGCCATCGCGAAGGCGGTCAAGGCCAGCGGCGCGACGATGCTGCGCGGCGGCGCGTTCAAGCCCCGCACCTCGCCCTATTCCTTCCAGGGCCTCGGCGAGGTCGGCCTGCGCTACCTCGAGATCGCCAAGGAGGAGACGGGGCTGCCCATCGTCACCGAGCTGATGGACCTCAGCCAGCTTCCGCTCTTCAAGAATGTGGACGTCATTCAGATCGGCGCGCGCAATATGCAGAACTTCGACCTTTTGAAGGCCGTGGGCCGTCAGGAAAAGCCCGTGATGATCAAGCGCGGTATGTCCGCGACCTACGAGGAATGGCTGATGAGCGCGGAGTACGTCATGGCCGGCGGAAACGAGAACGTCATTCTCTGCGAGCGCGGCGTGCGCACCTTTGAGACCTACACCCGCAATACGCTCGACCTTGCGGCGATCCCCGTGCTGCGCAAGCTGACGCACCTGCCCATCATCGTTGACCCCAGCCACGCCACCGGCAAGAGCTGGCTGGTCGACCCGCTGGCGATGGGCGCGGTGGCGACCGGCTGCGACGGCCTGCTCATCGAGGTCCACAACAACCCTGCGCACGCGCTGTGCGACGGCCCGCAGTCCCTGAAGCCCGAGCAGTTCGACGCGCTGGCAAAGAAGCTGCTTCGCCTGAAGGAATTTGTCAAGACGATAGAGGAGTAAGACTATGACAGTCGGCATTGTCGGCCTCGGCCTCATCGGAGGCTCGATGGCCAAGAGCATCAAGGCGCGCACCGCGCACACCGTGTTCGGCTGCGATCTTGATCAGGAGACCATGATGATGGCGCGTATGTGCGGCGCCATCGACGCGCCGCTGACGGCAGAAAATTTGAAGGAGTGCGACCTTGTGCTGGTCGCCATCCGCCCCGCCGCCGCGGTAAAATGGGTGAAGGAGCACGCGGAGGGAATCCGCCGGGACGCGATCCTTGTGGACCTGTGCGGCGTGAAGCGCGCGGTGGTGCGCGAGCTCGCGCCCGTCGCCGAGCAGTACGGCTTCGCCTACATCGGCGGACATCCGATGGCGGGCCGTGAGCGCGGCGGCTTTACCGCCGCGACGGACAGCCTGTATGTGGGCGCGTCCATGATCCTTACGCCGGACAAGCGCACGGATATGCAGCTGCTTGAAACGCTCAAGGCGTTTTTCCTCGATATTGGCTTTGCGAGCCTGACCTTCTCCGATCTCGAGGAGCATGACCGCATCATCGCCTTTACCTCGCAGCTCGCGCACATCGTCTCGAGCGCCTACGTCAAGTCGCCCGAGGCGCAGAAGCGCCGCGGCTTCTCCGCCGGCAGCTTTCAGGATATGACGCGCGTGGCGCGGCTCGACGAGGATATGTGGACGGAGCTGTTTCTGGACGACGCGGACTATCTGACGGACGAGCTGGATATCCTCATCGGACATTTGCAGGAGTATGCCGACGCGCTGAAAAGCAAGGACGCCGAGCACCTGCGCGCGCTGCTGCGCGACGGCCGCGAGAAGAAGGCCACCGCGGGCGGCAACTGAAAAATCAACGAAGATCGACCGGGGAGGGAAGAGCTATGTCCTCTGTTCAGACCATTGAAGTCCATACCGCGCCGGCCTATGAGGTCACCATCGGCGCGGGACTGCTGCGGGAGTGCGGCGCACGGCTGAAGACCGTGCTGGGCGGCTGCCGCATCGTGGTCGCCGCCGACAGCAATGTGGCTCCGCTTTATCTTGAGACGGTTTGCGCGAGCCTGCGCGACGCCGGGTTTGCCGTCTGCTCCTATGTGTTTCCCGCGGGGGAGGCGCATAAGAATTTCACGACGCTCTCCGCCATTCTGGAGTTTCTGGCCGAGTCTCAGCTCACGCGCACGGACTGCGTGGCGGCGCTCGGCGGCGGCGTGACCGGCGACATGGCGGGCTTCGCCGCGGCCTCGTACCTGCGCGGCATCCGCTATGTGCAGCTGCCGACCACGCTGCTCTCCGCCGTGGATTCCTCCGTCGGCGGCAAGACGGCCATCGACCTTGCGGCGGGGAAGAACCTTGCGGGCGCGTTTTTGCAGCCCGCTGCCGTGCTGTGCGATACGGACTGCCTGAGGTCCCTGCCCGCCGCCGTCTTTGCCGACGGCGCGGCGGAGGCCATCAAGACCGGTGTGCTGAGCGGCGATACGCTGTTTTCTCTCTTTGAGGACGGCACGCTCACCGACGCGCCCGCCGAGGTCATCGCCCGCTGCATCCGCTACAAGGCGGGCGTGGTCGAGCGCGACGAGAAGGAGCGGGGCGAGCGGCGCAAGCTGAACCTCGGCCACACCGTCGGTCATGCCATCGAAAAGTGCAGCGGCTATGCCATTCCGCACGGCCACGCCGTCGCGGCGGGTCTTGCCGTCATGGCGCGCGCCTCCGAGCGGCTCGGCTGGGCCGAGCCGGGGGTGTCCGCGCGCATCGCGGCGTGTCTGGAGAAGAACGGCCTGCCGACCGGCACGGACTATCCCGCCGAGGCGCTGGCGAAAGCCGCGCTGGCGGACAAAAAGCGCAGCGGGGACAGCATCACCATCGTTGTGCCGAGGGCCATCGGCGGCTGCGAACTGAAAAGGATCCCGGTGACGGAGCTTCTGCCCATCATCGCCGCCGGACGGGGGGATTGAGGATGGATGTTCGTATCCGACCGCACGCCCTCGCGGGCGCGGTCACGCCGCCGCCGAGCAAGTCGATGGCGCACCGCCTGCTGCTGGCCGCCGCGCTCGCGGACGGTGTGAGCACGGTCAAGAATGTCGCGCTCTCGCAGGACATCGAGGCGACGCTGCGCTGCATGGCGGCGCTCGGCGCAAGCTGGGAGCAGGCAGATAAAAGTACCCTCCGCGTGACCGGCATCGGCGGCAAGAGAAAACCCTTTACAGAGCTTCCGCGCTTTGACTGCGGCGAGTCCGGCTCGACGCTGCGCTTTCTCATTCCCATCGCGCTGGCAGTCGCGGGCGGGGGCGTATTCACCGGCCGCGGGCGGCTGATGGAGCGCCCGCAGAAGCCGTATTTCGACCTCTTTGACGAAAAAGGCATTTCCTATGAACAGACCGCCGGTGCGCTTACCGTGCGCGGTACGCTGACACCGGGGGAGTACCGGCTGGCGGGCAACGTCTCAAGTCAGTTTTTCACGGGGCTGCTTTTTGCGCTGCCGCTGCTCAGCGGCGGCTCGACGCTGGTATCGACCACGCGGCTCGAGAGCCGCGACTATGTCGCCATGACGCGCGACGCGCTCGCGCGGGCCGGCGTGAGGGTAGACGGAGAAGCGGAACGCTTTGCCGTGCCGCCGTCGGCCTACCGCCCCTTTGACGCGGCGGTGGAGGCCGACTGGTCGCAGGCGGGCTTCTGGTACGCGGCGCGTTTTCTTGGAAACCGCGTTGAGCTGCGCGGATTGAACGAAGCCTCCGCGCAGGGCGACCGCGTAGTCGCCGCGCTCTATGAGCGATTCAAGCCGGCGGGGGAGCAGAGCGTGGATGTGTCCGACTGCCCCGACCTGCTGCCGCCGCTGGCGGTGATGGCTGCGCGGCGGGACAGCACAACGCATTTTGCCAACGCGGCCCGGCTCCGCATGAAGGAAAGCGACCGCCTGACGACGACCGCCGCGCTGCTGCGCGCGCTCGGCGTTCCGGTGGAGACAACGGCGGACAGTCTGACCGTCCGCGGCGTGCCGGCCTTTTCCGGCGGCACGGTGGACGGTGCGAACGACCATCGCATCGTCATGGCGGCGGCAGTCGCCGCGACCGCCGCCGCGGCTCCGGTCACCATTACGGGAGCGGAGGCGGTGCGGAAATCCTATCCCTCCTTCTGGGAGGAATACAAACGACTGGGAGGTAGCTTCGATGTCCTCTGAATTCGGAAGAACGCTGCGCGTCGGCGTGTTCGGACAGTCCCACGGAGCCGCGATCGGCGTGACCGTCGACGGCCTGCCCGCAGGCGAGCGCATTGATCTTGCGGAGCTGCAGGCCTTTCTGGATCGGCGCAGGCCGGGAAAAAGCCCGCTTTCGACCGCGCGGAAGGAAGCCGACGCGCCGGAATTCCTCTCCGGTCTGCGCGACGGCGTGACCTGCGGCTCGCCGCTGTGCGCGGTCATTTACAACAGCGACCAGCACTCCTCAGACTACACGGAGCTGGCCGACAAGCCGCGCCCCTCGCACGCGGATTATACCGCGTGGGTCAAATGGGGCGGGCAGGCGGATATGCGCGGCGGCGGACATTTTTCCGGCCGCTTGACGGCGCCGCTGTGCATCGCGGGCGGCATCGCCAAGCAGATCCTTGCGCGGCGCGGCGTATTTGTCGGCGCGCACCTTGCCGCCGTGGGAGCGGAGGACGACGAGGCCTTCCCGCTCTACCCGACCGACGAGCTGTTCCGCGCCGTGGCGGCGAAGCCGTTCCCGACCATTTCCGACGCGGCGGGCGAGCGGATGCAGCGTCTTATTTTGGCGGCGCGTGAGGCGCAGGACTCCGTCGGTGGCATCGTGGAATGTGCCGCCATCGGGCTGCCTGCCGGTTTCGGCGACCCGATGTTCGACGGCATGGAAAACCGCCTTGCCTCGGCGCTGTTCGGCATCCCCGCCGTCAAGGGCGTGGAGTTCGGCGCGGGCTTCGGCGCTTCACGCCTGCGCGGAAGCGAAAACAACGACGCCTTCCGCGTGGAGGACGGCCGCATCGTCACGGAGACGAACCGCGCCGGCGGCATCCTCGGCGGCATCACCACCGGTATGCCGCTCACGCTGCGCGTCGGCATCAAGCCGACGCCGTCCATCGGCAGACCGCAGAAAACGGTCTCGCTCGCGCGGATGGAAAACACCGAGCTGACTATCCGGGGCCGTCACGACCCCTGCATCGCGCACCGCGCCGTGCCCGTCGTTGAGGCGGTGACGGCCTGCGTGCTTTTAGACTTACTGTTGGAGGAACATCATGGAACTTTCTGAGATCCGCACCCGCATCGACGCCGTGGACGATCAGCTCTTAAAGCTCTTTCTTGAGCGTATGGAGCTGGCCGAGGAGGTCGCGGCCTACAAGAACGAGCACCATCTGCCCATTCTGAACAAGCAGCGCGAGCGCGAAATTCTTGCCAAGGTAACAGCCAAGGCCGGTGACAAGGAGCGCTACGCCTATCACCTCTACTCCACGCTCTTTGAGCTGGCGCGCTCGCGGCAGGCGGAGCTGGTGGATCTGCCGACCAGAGTGGCTGAGCGGGTGGAAAAGTCCCTCGCCGCGGGCGGCCCGGTCTTCCCGCAGACGGGTCTTGTCGCCTGTCAGGGCGTGGAGGGCGCGAACTCGCAGGTCGCCTGCGACCGCCTGCTGCCGCGCGGCAGCATCCTGTATGTCAAGACCTTTGACGCGGTGGTGTCCGCGGTGGAGTCCAGCCTGTGCAAATTCGGCGTGCTGCCCATTGAAAACAGCTCCAACGGCTCGGTGCGCGCGGTCTACTCGCTGCTTCAGCAGCATCAGCTCTCCGTGGTGCGCTCCACGAGACTCTGCATCCGCCATGAGCTTTTGGCCATGCCTGGTGTAAAGTTAGAGGACATTACAGAAATATACTCCCATGAGCAGGCCATCGGTCAATGCAGCAGGTTCCTCAGCAGCCTTTCCGGCGTGCGGGTGATCCCCTGCGGCAACACGGCGGAGGCGGCGAAGCTGGTCGCCGAGAGCGGCAGCCGTCACGCGGCCGCCATCTCCTCGCATCCCTGCGCCGCGCTTTACGGCCTTGAATGTGTGAGCGACAAAATTCAGGACAGCGAGAATAATTACACCCGCTTTTTCTGCGTGGCGAAGGACCCCGTCATCTACGCCGGCGCGAACCGCATCAGCCTTATCCTTTCGTTCGAGAATAAGCCTGGCGCGCTCTATGAGATCCTCTCCAAGCTCGCGGCGCTGGACATCAACATGACCAAGCTCGAATCCTGCCCCGTCGCGGGGAGCGATTTTGAGTTTGTGTTCTTCCTTGAGCTGGAGGCAAGCGTGCAGGACCCGAGCGTGCTTGCCATGCTCGAGGAAATGGAGCGCAGCTGCGCGGAGTTTGTATTCCTCGGAAATTACGCCGAGGTGTGAACGATGGGGGAGAAGGTTTACGGACTTCTGGGCCGAAAGCTCGGTCACAGCTGGTCGGCGCCCATTCACGCCGCGCTCGGCTGCGCGGACTATCGCCTCATCGAGCTGGAGCCGGAGGAGCTGGGCGCGTTCCTCGCGCGGGAGGACATCGGCGGGCTGAACGTCACCATTCCCTACAAGCGCGACGTGATGGCGTACTGCGATGTGCTCGACCCGATGGCGGAGGCCATCGGCAGCGTCAACACGCTCGTGCGCTGCGCGGACGGGAAGCTCTATGGCTATAACACCGACGCCGCGGGCTTCTGCTTCATGGCACAGCGCGCGGGCATCGGCTTTGCGGGGAAGAAGACGCTTGTGCTCGGCAGCGGCGGTGCATCGCGCACGGCAGCCGCGTGCGCGAAAAAGCTCGGCGCGCGCGAGGTGGTCGTCATTTCCCGCTCGGGAGAGAACAACTATACGAACCTCGGCCGCCACGCCGACGCGGAGCGGATCGTCAACACCACACCGGTCGGGATGTATCCGAACAACGGTGCGGCGGCGGTCGATCTGACCGCCTTTCCCGCCTGCGCGGGCGTGCTCGATTTGATCTACAATCCTCGCCGCACGGCGCTGCTGCTGCAGGCGGAGGAGTTGGGCATCCCGTGCTCGGACGGCCTTCCGATGCTGGTGGCGCAGGCCAAGGCAGCGGAGGAACACTTCTTTGACAGGACCATCGCCGACCGTGAGAACGAGCGCATCCTCGCGCAGCTGCGGCGGGAAATGACGAATCTCGTGCTCATCGGGATGCCGGGCAGCGGCAAGTCCACGGTCGGCGCGGCGCTCGCCGCGCTGACGGGCCGCGAGGCCATCGACATCGACGTGCGCATCGCGGAGAAGGCAGGCTGCTCCATTCCCGAGATCTTCGCCAAGGGAGGAGAAGCCGCCTTCCGTGCACTCGAGCGTGAGGCGACGGCGGCGTGCGGCGCGCTGAGCGGGAAGCTTTTGCTCACGGGCGGCGGCGTGGTGAAAACACCGGAGAATTACGCCGCGCTCCACCAGAACGGCCGCATCTATCAGCTTCTGCGTCCGCTGGAGCTGCTGCCGACCGACGGCCGTCCGCTCTCGCAGGGGGCGGACCTTGCGGCGATGTGGGCGGAGCGCGCGCCGCTCTACGAACGGTTCCGCGACGCCGCGATCGACAACAGCGGCACGGTCGAGCAGACCGCGCAGGCGATCTGGAGGGATTTTTGTGAAAATTCTGGTCATTAACGGCCCCAACATGAATATGCTCGGCATCCGTCAGCCGGAAATCTACGGCCATGCGACCTACGAGGACCTGAAGAGCATGATCGAGGGTGAGGCGGAACGGCTGGGCGCGGAGGTCTCGTTCTTCCAGTCCAACCACGAGGGCGCGCTGGTGGACGCCATCCAGCAGGCGTACTTTGACCGGGTGGACGGCATGATTATCAACCCCGCCGCCTATACGCACACGAGCGTTGCGCTGCTTGATGCGGTGAAGGCGGTCGGCATCCCGACGGTGGAGGTCCACGTTTCCGACCCGGACAGCCGCGAGGATTTCCGCCATGTGTCCTACATCCGCGCGGCCTGCATCGCGACCATCCGCGGGCACGGGCTGCCGGGCTATCTGGAGGCGCTGCGGCTACTGTGCGAGCGCGGGGAGGGCAGAGGATGACGCGGACGGAGTATGACGTTGTTGCGCTCGGTGAGCTGCTCATTGACTTTACGGCGCAGGGGGCGGGAGCGGACGGCTATCCGCTCATGGCGGCGCATCCCGGCGGTGCGCCCGCCAATTTCCTCGCGGCCATCGCGCGGCTCGGCGGCAGGACAGCGCTTTTGAGCAAGGTGGGCGCGGACGCCTTCGGCACGATGCTCACCGGGACGCTGCGCGAGGTCGGCGTGGATACGCGCGGCGTTGTCGTGGCGGAGGATGCTTTCACGACGCTGGCATTCGTGACGCTCGACGCGCGCGGCGAGCGCTCCTTTTCCTTTGCCCGCAAGCCGGGCGCGGACACGCAGCTCCGCTACGAGGAATTGGACCTCTCGCTCATCGAAAAAACAAAAGCGTTCCACTTCGGAACGCTTTCTCTGACCGACGAGCCTGCGCGCGGCGCGACGCAGCGCGCTGTCGCCTTTGCAAAGGAACGCGGGAAGCTCATCACCTTCGACCCCAATCTGCGCCCGCCGCTCTGGAAGAGCCTTGACGGCGCGTGGGAGCAGATGCTTTGGGGACTCGGGCAGGCCGATGTTGTGAAGCTCAGCGACAACGAGGTGAAATTCCTCTTCGGTCTTTCGCCGCGTGAGGGCGCGGCGTACATTCGGGAGCGGTTCGGCACGCAGCTCGTCTTTGTGACCTGCGGCGCGGACGGCTGCGAGTTTGCGAACCCGAGAGCGCAGGGCCATGTGGACGGGCTCAAGGGCCTGACAGTCACGGACACCACGGGCGCGGGCGACATTTTCGGCGGCTGCGCGGTGTGGAGGCTGCTCCAAAGCGGCAAGGCTCCCGCGGCGCTGGATGAGGCGGAGCTGCGCGGCATCGCGGAATTTGCCTGCCGCGTCGCTGGACGCTCCACCGAAAAAAGCGGCGGCATCTCCGCGATCACGGAGATGCCGGACGAGGTCTTTATGGGGTGATGGGCGCGGCTCAGTCGCCGACGCCGGCGTGGATCACCTTGCCGATGTTCCACAGATACGCGACCTGCTTGGCCGCCGCGAGGCGCTCCTCGGGCGTTTCGTAGGCGGCGTGGACGGTGTGCGAGCCGCAGTCAAGGCAGTCTACATAGACGCACCAGCCCTGTTCGTCCTGTATGGCGCCGACGCCGCCGCAATGGGGACAGACGTCCAGATCAATTTCATAAATAGGATCCATCGTGATCCCTCCTTTTCCTTGCTGATGGCAGTATAGCACATCGCGATGGGAAGAACAACAGGAAATCCATGAGTTTTTCGCCGAAAAAGCCGCCCACTCGGGCGGCTTTTTTGCTTAATCCTGCGTTTTATCCTGTGCTTTTTCGAGATTCAGGATCTTCATGAACTCCTCGCCGGTGATGGTCTCCTTTTCATAGAGGTATTGGGAGAGCTCATCGAGCTTGGCGCGGTGGTCGGTAAGCAGCTTGACGGCCTTTTCATGCTCGCGCTTGACGAGCGCGACCACCAGCGCGTCGATCTTCGTCTGCGTTTCGGCAGAGCAGGCGAGCGAGGCGTCGCCGCCGAGGTACTGATTTGTGACGGTCTCGAGTGCGACCATGTCGAAATCCTCGCTCATGCCGTAGCGTGTGACCATCGCGCGGGCGAGCTTGGTCGCCTGCTCAATGTCGTTCGACGCACCGGTCGTGACGGAGCCGAAGCGGACCTCCTCGGCAGCGCGGCCGCCGGTGAGCGTCGCGATCTTGTTCTCCATTTCCTCGCGTGTCATCAGGTAATGGTTGCCCTCCTCGACCTGCATCGTGTAGCCCAGCGCGCCCGAGGTGCGGGGGATAATGGTGATCTTCTGCACAGGGGCGGAGTGGCTTTGCAGCGCCGCGATGAGCGCATGACCGGTCTCGTGGTAGGCGACGATCCATTTTTCGTGGTCGGTGAGGATGGCGTTCTTCTTCTGATAGCCTGCGATGACGACCTCAATGCTCTCCTCCAGATCGGACTCGGTGGCGAACCTGCGGCCTGCGCGCACGGCGCGCAGCGCGGCTTCGTTGACGATGTTCGCAAGCTCCGCGCCGGAAGCGCCGGAGGCCATGCGCGCGATCTTGTTGAAATCGACGTCCTCCGCGACCTTGATCTTCTTCGCGTGGACCTTCAAAATTTCCTCGCGGCCCTTGAGGTCGGGAAGCTCGACCGGCACGCGGCGGTCGAAGCGGCCCGGGCGCGTGAGCGCGGGGTCGAGGGATTCGGGACGGTTGGTGGCGGCGAGGATGATGACGCCGTTGTTGCTCTCAAAGCCGTCCATTTCGGTCAAAAGCTGGTTGAGCGTCTGCTCGCGCTCGTCGTTGCCGCCGTACTGGCCGCCGCTGCGCTTCTGGCCAATGGCGTCGATCTCGTCGATGAAGACGATGCAGGGGGCCTTTTCCTTGGCCTGCTTGAACAGGTCGCGCACCTTGCTCGCGCCCATGCCGACGAACATCTCCACGAACTCTGAGCCGGAGATGGAGAAGAACGGAACGTTCGATTCGCCTGCAACCGCCTTGGCGAGCATGGTCTTGCCGGTTCCCGGAGGGCCGACGAGCAATATGCCCTTGGGCATGGACGCGCCGATCTCCTGATACTTGCTGGGGTCGTGCAGATAGTTGACGACCTCCTGCAGGTTTTCCTTGGCCTCGTCCTCGCCCGCAACATCAGAGAAGTGGATGCCCTCGGTGGACTGGACGTAGACCTTGACGTTGCTGTTTCCACCCAAGCCGAACATCATCGAGTTGCCGCCGCCGAGCTTGTCCGCCATCTTCTTGGACATATACTGCCCGAGGGCGATAAAGATCAGGATGGGGAGCACCCAGCCGAGAATGTCCACGAGCAGCGAGGTCTGCTCGATCTCCTCTCCCTTGAAGGAAACGCCCGCCTCCAAAAGCCGGGCAGAGAGGTCGTCGTCCGACACCATGGCGGTCTTGTAGATAACAGTCTCGTCCTTATCGGTAAAGAGAATGCGGTTGTCCTGCTCCTGGATTTCGACCTTGCCGACCTTGTCCTGCTCGACCATTTCGACAAAGGTGTTGTAGTCCACCTCCTTGATCTGGTGCTGCGCGAGCCACGGCATGGCAAAGAAATTGAAGAGAAATACCGCGAGCATGGCGACGGCGTAGTAGAAGATCAGAGGCTTTTTCGGGGTTTTGACTTCTTTCATAAGCGTCCCTCCAATATAGAATGGGACGGCTGCGCGGAGGGGCGAGCCCGCCTCGTCGCAGCCGTGGAAAGGATACGGAAATCATAGTGGAAAAGCCAGCTTTTGTCAAGCGAGAAGGGAGAAGATTTACATATAATTCAATCTTTCGGCACGGAGCGGCGCTATCTTCTAAATAGTATCACGCTCACGTGTCTTTTTGTTGCAATTTCGGACGAATGTGATACAATGAAAATAAAAAATAATAAGCAGTCCAAACAAAAAGTTTGGGAAGGGAGACCCCGCTATGGCGACATTTACCGTGAACGGACAGACCGTGCAGGCGGAGAAAAATCAAAAGCTCATCCGCTTCCTGCGCGACGAGCTGCGTCTCACCTCGGTCAAGGACGGATGCAGCGAGGGCGCGTGCGGCACCTGCCATGTCCTCATCGACGGCAAGGCGACGAAGGCCTGCGTTCCCTCGACGGACAAGCTGGAGGGAAAGACCATCCTTACGGTCGAGGGCCTTTCCGACTGGGAGAAGGACGTATATACCTACGCCTTCGGCAAGGCCGGCGCGGTGCAGTGCGGCTTCTGCATCCCGGGCATGGTCATCTCCGCCAAGGCGCTGCTGGACGCGAATCCCGCGCCGACGCGCGAGGAGGCGGCGTTCGCCATCCGCAACAACATCTGCCGCTGCACGGGCTATGTGAAGATCATCGACGGCATTCTGCTCGCGGCGGAGATCTTCCGCAGCGGCAAGCTGCCGGAGGGGGAAAAGACGGGCTGCGGCGTCGGCGAACGCGCCGTGCGCGTGGACGTGGCGGAAAAGGTGCAGGGCTACGGCAAGTATCCGGACGACCTGTATGTGGACGGTATGCTCTACGCCGGCGCCGTGCGCAGCAAATATCCCCGCGCGCGGGTGCTTGCCATCCATAAGGAAAAGGCGGAGGCCCTGCCCGGTGTGGTCGGCGTCTACACCGCGGAGGACATTCCGGGGGAGATCAAGGTCGGCCATCTGCAGCAGGACTGGGACGCGATGATCCCCGTCGGCAGGATCACCCACTATCTCGGCGACGCCATCTGCCTTGTGGCGGCGGAGACGAAGGAGGCTTTGGAGCAGGCAAAGGCGCTCGTCGAGATCGACTACGAGCCGCTCAAGCCGGTGTTCAGCCCGACCTATGCCTCCCAGCCCTTTGCGCCGCTCGTGCATGCGTCCGGCAACCTGCTGTGCGAAAAGCACGTCAGCCGCGGCAACGCCGATCAGGCCATCCGCGACGCGGACTATGTGCTGATGTATCATTACGAAACGCCGTACACGGAGCACGCCTTTCTCGAGCCGGAGTGCGCGGTCGCCTACCCCGACGAGGACGGGCTGACCATTCTCTCCACCGATCAGGGCGCTTACGACACGGCGCGGGAGGTCTCCCGTCTGCTGGGGCTTCCCAAGGAAAAGATCCATGTGACCAATATGCTTGTCGGAGGAGGCTTCGGCGGCAAGGAGGATATGACGGTGCAGCACCATGCGGCGCTCGTCGCCTATCTCACGGGCCGTCCGGTCAAGGTGAAGCTCAGCCGAAAGGAAAGTATGCTCGTCCACCCGAAGCGGCACCCGATGAAGGTGACCATCACCATGGGCTGCAATCGTGACGGCCTCATTCAGGGCGTCAAGGCCGAGGTGGTCGCCGACACCGGCGCGTATGCCTCGCTCGGCGGTCCCGTGCTCGAGCGCGCCTGCACGCACGCGGCGGGCCCCTATCACTACGAAAATTTTGAGATCACCGGCAAGGCGTACTATACGAACAACCCGCCCGCGGGCGCGTTCCGCGGCTTCGGCGTGACGCAGACCTGCTACGCCATGGAAATGACGCTCACGAAGATGGCGCACGAGCTGGGCATCTCCCCGTGGGAGATCCGCTACCGCAACGCCATCCGCCCCGGGCAGACGCTGCCGAACGGGCAGATCGCGCCGCCGTCCACCGGCCTGGTGGAGACGCTCGAGGCGGTGAAGGACATCTGCGAGCAGAATAAGAACGTCGGCATCGCCTGCGCGATGAAGAACGCGGGCGTCGGCGTGGGCATTCCCGATACGGGCCGCTGCATCGTGGCGGTCAAGGACGGTAAGCTCCATATCCGCTCCGGCGCGTCCTGCATCGGACAGGGACTTGGCACGGTGCTGACGCAGATCGTCTGCACCATGCTGCACTGTGAGCGCGAGGATATCGTCTACGAGGCCGCCAACACGGTGAACGCGCCGGACTCCGGCACGACCTCCGGCTCGCGCCAGACGCTCGTGACCGGCGAAGCCTGCCGGCGGGCGTGTCAGAAGCTGCTCGCGGCGGCGGGCGCCGATGTGAGGGTGTCCGATTATTCCGGCATCGCGCACCGGCAGGGCATGGAATCGCTGCCCGGCGGCAACAGCAGCGGCACGGTCGGCACCGAGCTGCCTGAGGGGGCGAGCGTGGACTGGAGAGCGCTCGAGGGACAGGAGTTCTACGGCGAATACCTCGCCAAGACCGACCCGCTCGGCGCGCAGAACGTGGAAAATCCCATCAGCCACGTCGCCTACGGCTACGCTACCCATGTGTGTGTGCTCAACGACGACGGAACGATCCGCGAGATCGACGCGGCGCACTTCGTCGGCAAGGCGATCAACCCGCTCTCCTGCGAGGGGCAGATCGAGGGCGGCGTCACCATGGCGCTCGGCTTCACGCTGACGGAGCACTATCCGCTCTACGACTGCATCCCCAGCGCAAGGTTCGGCACGCTGGGCCTGTTCCGCGCCGATCAGGTGCCGCCCATCCACAGCATTCTGGTGGAGAAGGAGGGGCAGGACATGGCCTTCGGCGCCATCGGCATCGGCGAGATCACGACCATTCCGACGGCCCCCGCCGTGGCGGGCGCGTACTTCGCGCTCGACGGCGAGATGCGCACCAGCCTTCCGCTGATGAAAACGCCGTATGAGCGGCCCAAGATGCCGCGCTATTGGTGGTAAGCCGTATGAAAAATGTTCTGATCATCTACACCGGCGGGACCATCGGCATGACGCGCACGGAGAACGGCTACGCCCCGCAGAGCGGACAGTTCCGCCGCGCGATGGAAGCCATTCCCGACCTGTACGCCGAGCAGATGCCCCGTTGGGATATGCTCGAAATGGACCCGCTGCTCGACTCCTCCAACATGACGGTGCATGAGTGGAACAAGATCGCGCAGCTCGTTGCCGACCATTACGACGCCTACGACGGCTTTGTGGTGCTCCACGGCACGGACACGATGGCCTATACCGCCTCCGCGCTTTCCTTTATGCTTGAGGGACTGGCAAAGCCGGTCATTCTCACCGGCTCGCAGATCCCCATGTGCGAGATCCGCAGCGACGGGCGCGACAATCTTATTACCTCGCTGCTTATCGCGGGCGCGGAGGAGGTGCATGAGGTCTGCCTGTACTTCGGCGGGAAGCTCCTGCGCGGCAACCGCGCGACCAAGTTCTCCGCCGACGGGCTGATCGCCTTCCTTTCACCGAACTACCCGAGCCTTGCCGATGCGGGCATTACCATCCGCTACAACGAAAGCACCCTCCTGCCGAAGCCGAAAGGCGCTTTGAAGCTGCAATTATTGGAGAATATTCCCATCGGGGTGCTGAAGGTCTTCCCGGGCATTCAGTTCTCGCTCTTTGAGCAGATCATGACCGAGCGGCTGCGCGGCATCGTCATCGAGACCTTCGGCGCGGGGAACATTCCCGGGGACGGCGGCGCGCTGCTGCCGATCATCGAAAAGGCCTTTCACAACGGCACGGTGCTGACGGTCTGCTCGCAATGTCCGCAAGGAGCGGTGGCGCTGGGCGCTTACGAGACCTCGAACGCCCTGAAAAGGGCGGGCGCGGTCAGCGGGCTGGACATGACGACCGAGGCCGCCGTCGCCAAGCTCTACTATCTTTTTTCCTGCGGCTATGAGAAGGAGCGCGTCAAGACGCTGATGGAGCAGGACCTCCGCGGCGAAATGACGGCGCCGTAGCTCACGCGAGCGTGTCGCGCAGCGCGGCGAGCGCCATCGGCGTGTCCACGTCGCGCAGCTCATCGGGAGAGATTTCAAAGAGCATCAGCGCGTCCTCATGGCGGCGGATAACGGCGCTGCCGCCGCGGTCGCCCTCGAGCGCCGTCAGCTCGGGGAAGAAGCGGGCGGGGAAGATGCACGGATTGCCGCGCACACCGCCATGTCCCATCGCGACGATGCGGTCGGGATGCCGGCGGAAAAATTCGACCTCCGCACGCACGCTCTCGCGCCGCAGCAGCGGCTGGTCGGCGACCTGATAGAGAATGGCATCACAGTCTGCCATCGCCTCGGTGCCGAGCCTGACGGTGTGGCTCGCGCCCCACTCGGGGAAGGGATTGACAAGGACGGTAAAGCCGAAGCGCCTGGCAAGCACGAGGACCTCGTCGTACTGCGTGACGACGGTCACGCGGGCAAATTCCTCGCGGGGGACGGTCTCGAGCGCGTGCTCGATGAGCATTTTGCCGTCCACCTTGGCGGCGAGCTTATTGGAGCCGAAGCGGCTGGCGTTTCCGGCTGCCATGATAAGGCAGCCGATCCTGGGCGGATGGTTCATGGAGTTCATCTCTCTTTCTCGGTTATGGTTACTTTATCATAAGCAGTCTCCCCAATGCAACCGGAAAATACACGCGCTATTCTGAAAGTAGAACTACGGCGTCTCTGTACAAACGGGGCGCTTGGTGTTAAAATCACAGCAAGAAAATGGGCTGATTCGCTGAAAACAGCTTGTTAGAATATCTTGCTTTTGTAAGAATTCCTAAAAATGTTCAAAATTTACCGAAGGAAGCGTCCCGGCAGGCGGGAACGCTGAAGGAGGTCTTTTATGTCGGAAGGATACAGCAGCAAGCCGATGCAGGCGACGAAGATCGGTGATCGCATCGTCCGTGTGGACGCGGTGCAGAAGGCGAGGGGCGAAGCGGTCTACGTCTGCGATATGACACTGCCCGATATGCAGTACGCCTACATGGTGCGCTCGACCATCGCCCGCGGAAGGATCAAGGCCATTCATGTGCCGGAGCTGCCGGAGGGGTACTATTTCATCTCCGCGAAGGATATTCCCGCGCAGGGAAAGAACGAGCTGTGGATGATCGCCAAGGACTGGCGCTGCTTCGCCGAGGACTATGTCCTCTACGTCGGCGAGACGATCGGCCTGGTGGTCGGCCCCGACCGCAGCGTTCTCAAGCGGCTCAAGGCGCAGATCAAAATCGACTACGAGGAGCAGACGCCCGCTGTCACCATTGACGACGGTATCCACTGCGTCGGCGGCCCCATGTTCCTGGAGAAGAACAGCAACGTCATGTGCGAGCTGTTCTGCGAAAAGGGCCGGCCGATGGACGAGGTGTTCGCCGAGGCGGACGAGGTCTTTGAGGAGACCATCGAAACGCCCTATCAGGAGCACGTCCATCTGGAGACCAACAGCGCCATCGCGGACATGGAGGACGGCAAGTTCGTCTTCTATGCCTCCGCCCAGTGCCCGTTCTACATCCGCAAGTCCATCGCGGGGCTGCTGGACATTCCCTACGACGATATCATCGTTCGCCAGTGCACGACCGGCGGCGCGTTCGGCGGCAAGGAGCATTTCCCCGACGTGCTCTGCGGCGCTCTGCTGGTGGCGGAGAACAAGATCCGCAAGCCCATCAAGATGGTCTTTGACCGCGAGGAGGACACGCAGTTCTCCGTCAAGCGCCATCCGTCCAAGTGCATCTACAAGACCGCGGTGAAGGACGGAAAGATCACCGGTGTGTACGGTCACATCTATTATAACTGCGGCGCGTACCTTTCCTCGTCCTACGTCGTGCTCCAGCGCGGCGTGTTCCACGGCAACGGCGTCTACACCTTCGACAATACCTATCTCAAGGGCGAGGGCATCGGCACCAATATGTTCCCGTCCTGCGCGTTCCGCGGCTTCGGCGCGCCGCAGACGCTCTTTGCCATCGAGACGCATCTGGACCATCTGGCGCACCACCTCGGCGTGGACCCGCTGGAATTCAAGATGCAGTACCTCGCCAAGAAGGGCGACGAGACCACGACCAACGGTCACATCATTGAGGAGGTCAAGCTCCCCGAGATGCTGGACGTCATCACCCGCGAGTCCGATTACTGGCGCAAGGCCAAGGAATACAAGCCCGGCTGCGGCAGGGGCATCGGCATTGCGCTCTATAACCACGGCGGCGCGTTCACCGGCAACGGCGAGCAGGCCATCATCAAGGCGCACGCGCGGCTGGTCAAGACCGGCGACCGCGTGAGCATTCAGGTCGGCTCCACCGAAATGGGGCAGGGCTTCAAAACGAGCCTGCGCAAGATCTGCGCCGCCACGCTCGGCGTGAGCATCGATCAGATCGAGTATCTCGATCCCGACACCTCCAAGGTCGTGGACTCCGGCCCGACCGCAGCCTCCCGCTCCACCATGGTCGTCGGCCGCCTTGTCGAGCGCGCCGCGCAGGAGATGAAGGAGCGCTGGAGCGAGGGCGACTTCACCACCGAGGTCGAGTACGAGCATCCCGACGGCTACCCGTGGGATCAGGCGACCTTCCGCGGCGACGCCTACCTTGGCTACGGCTGGGGCGTTGCCTGCGTTGAGGTCGAGGTGGACAAGCTGACGAACGAGGTCAAGACGCTTGGCGTCTGGTCCTCTCACGAGATCGGCAAGGCCATCGACGAGCTGATCGTCCACGGTCAGATCAACGGCGGCATTCTCCAGTCCCTCGGCTACGGCTCGATGGAAAAACTGGAGGTCAAGGGCGGCCGCTTCAAGCAGAAGAGTATGTCCGACTATGTGATCCCCACCTCGATGGATTTCCCGAAGCAGTTCTACCACATTCAGGAAAATCCCTATCCCTGGGGTCCCTACGGCGCTAAGGGCATGGGCGAGCTGGTGTTCAACGGCGCTTCCGCGGCCTATGTGGACGCGGTCGAGCGCGCGCTCAACACACGCTTTACATCCATTCCCATCCCGCCGGAAGCGATTGAGGAGGCTATGAAACATGTACACTGAGGTTCGTTTTACATTGAACGGCGAGCAGAAGCTCTACCAGGGCGACCCGCTGAGAAGACTGCTCGACGTGCTGCGTGAGGACTACGGCCTCACCGGCAGCAAGGAAGGCTGCGGCGAGGGCGAGTGCGGAGCCTGCTCCATCATCAAAAACGGCGAGCTGGTCACGAGCTGCATCATCCCCGTCGGCGCGGTCAACGGCTGCGAGCTTTTGACCATCGAGGGCATCCGCGACACGGAAAAGGGCAAGTGCATCATCGACGCCTACGCCGAGGGCGGCGCGGTGCAGTGCGGCTTCTGCATCCCCGGCATGGTCATGGCGACCTATGTGCTGCTGAGTAAGAATCCCGATCCCACCGAGGAGGAGATCCGCGTCGGCATCAGCGGCAACATCTGCCGCTGCACCGGCTATGACCTGATCGTCGAGTGCATCCGACTCGCGGCGAAGAAAGGAGCGGCCCTATGGAACAGGTAAAGTGCTTCATTCCCGAAACGCTTGAGGAGGCGCTGCGTATCCGCAAGGAAACCGGTGCGACCGTCCTCGCCGGCGGCTCCGACCTGATGGTCGCGAACAGCATGGGCGCGGGCGTGACGCCTGCGTTCAAGGGCGACGTTCTCATCATCACCAATCTCAAGGAGCTCAAGGGCATCCGCGCGCTGCCGGACGGCAGCGTGGAGATCGGCGCCTGCACGACCTCGGCGGAGATCGCCCGCTCGCCCATCGCGCCCGAGCTTTTGAAGGACGCCGCGTCCCGCATGGGCGCGATCGCCCTGCGCAACAGCGCGACCATCGGCGGCAACATCGGCAACGCGTCCCCCAAGGGCGATATGCCCCAGCCGCTCATCCTGATGGACGCGGAGGTGGTGCTCACAAGCGTGGACGGCGAGCGCCGTATGCTCGTGGACGACTACATCATTGCCACCAAAAAGATCGCGCTGCGCGAGGACGAGATCATCACGAAGGTCATCATCCCCAAGCAGGACTTCACCCACATTTTCTTCCGCAAGATCGGTATGCGCCGCGCGAACGCCATCTCCAAGCTGACGCTCTCCGCCGCCGCCACCGTCCGCGACGGCGTGGTGGTCGACTTCCGCGCGTCCTCCGGCGCAGCGGGACCCAAGGTCGCCCGCTCCCGCAAGGCGGAGGAGCTGCTGATCGGGAAAAAGGTCAGCGAGCTTCACACCTGTAAGGAAGAATTCCTTGACGCATGGAACGCGGTCATCAGCCCGCACGCCATGCCCGAATACCGCAGAAACACCACGCGCAGAATGCTCGCATTCTTCATCGACGCGCTCGAAGCCGGCCATGCGCCCGGCCGCGTGGATATTCAGGAATAAAAGGGAGGCAATGCCATGATCTACCATCCCCGGACTCCGCAGGAGGCCGTGAACCTCCGCAAGGAGCACGCCGACACGGCGGTCTATCTTGCCGGCGGCACCGATGACCTCCGCCTCGGCGGCGCTGCCGAGGGCAAGGACCTCATCGACATCACCGGCTTCGACTTCAACACCATCACCGAGAAGGACGGCAAGGTCTATATCGGTGCGCTCTGCACCCTGCAGGACGTGATCGAGAGCGAGCTTGTCCCGGCATTTATTAGGGAGGCCGCCGGCTTCTGCGCCTCCCTTGCCAAGCGAAACAGTGCGACGGTCGGCGGCAACCTCGGCCTGCGCCGCTCCGACAGCTATCTTGCCGCCGCGCTGACTGCGGCGGACGCGGTGCTCAAATCCATCACGCCGCACGGCGAGCAGGACAAGCCCGTCGGCGAATACCTGCAAAGCGACTGCAAGCGTCTGATCGAGTATGTCGTGGTCGATAAAGACCGTACCGGCTCCGTCAAGCGCTTCGGCAACACCTCGTCGAGCCACGCGACGCTCATCGCCGCCGAGAGCGGCGGCATCTACGCGCTGAGCGTGCAGGGCAGCGGCCTTGTCTACGGCACGACGCCGGACATTGCCGAGCAGGTCACCTATGTCGACGACCTGACCGGCAGCGCCGCCTATAAGAAGTATCTGGCGGGCATTGTTTTCACACTCGGGAGGTAAGGGCGATGGAACTGAAATGCAAGATCAACGGCGAAGAGGTGACCCTCCGCGCCGAACCCACCGCAAGACTGCGTGATGTTTTGTACCGTGCTGGTTACCACAGCGTCCGCGACAGCGACGACGCCGAGGGCTTTGCCGGCAGCGATACCATCGTCTTCAACGGCAAGCTCAAATACGCGAACTTCATCCTGTTCTATCAGGCCGAGGGCGCGGAGATCCGCACCGCCGAGAGCCTGCTGAACGGGCGCGAGCTCAACAACGTGCAGAAGGCCATGGTCGCCGCGGGTATCGTGCAGAGCGCGTACAACGCGCCCGCTGCCGCGCTCATTCTGACCTGGCTGCTCGAGCGGAAGCCGAACCCCACCCGCGAAGAGATCAAGGATGTGCTGACGAGCATCTTTATCCGCGACGCGGGCTACGAGCATTACTATCTCGCCGTCAAGCTCGCGACCGAGCTGCGCGACTTCGGCGAATTCCGCAGCGAGATCGCCCCGTCCTTCCGACCCAACCTTGAGGTCGTCGGCAAGCCCTGCGGCAAGATCGACGGCGCGGCGCTGGTCTCCGGCGAGCCAGTGTTTGTCGAGGACAAGGTGCCCGAGAACGCCTGGTGCCTGCACGTCCTGCGCAGCCCCTTTGCCAGCGCCTACATCAAGTCCATCGACACGAGCGAGGCGGAGAAGCTGCCCGGCGTCGCCGCCGTTCTCACCGCCTACAACACGCCCGAAACGCACTATATGCAGGCGGGTCAGGGCAACCCCGAGCCGTCTCCGCACGACCGCCGCCTCTTCAATCTGAAGGTCCGCCACGTCGGCGACCGCGTCGCGGGCATCATCGCCCGCACGCCGGAGATCGCCGATCAGGCCGCCGCGCTCATCAAGGTTGAGTATGAGCCGCAGGGCGCGGTCTACACGGTCGAGGAGGCCATGGCGGAGGGCGCGCCGCTCGTCCACAACGGCGAGGTCATCTACAACGCGGGCGCGCCCGCGGACCTCGCGGAGTACAATAAGCTCGCGGGCGACGAGCGCGAGGGCAAGGTCGTCTACCAGTTCCCGCTGGGCGCGGACATCCATAAGAACATCGCGGCCTCCAACAAGGGCGGCATCGGCGATATGGAAAAGGGCTTCGCCGAGGCGGACGCCATTGTGGAGCGCACCTACCAGACCAGCCAGATCCAGCACACGCCGCTCGAGCCGCACGTCTGCTACGCGCACATCGAGAGCGGGCGTCTGGTGCTCAACTGCGCCACGCAGGTGCCGTACCATGTGCGCCGCATCGTCAGCTGGGTGTGCGGCATTCCCGAAAATAAGATTCACGTCATCAAGGAGCGCGTCGGCGGCGGCTACGGCAGCAAGCAGGACATTCTGGTGGAGGATCTGACCGGCTACGCCGCATGGGTCACCGGCAAGCCCGTCTACTACCGCAACACCCGCGCCGAGGAGTTCTACGCCAACTCCACTCGTCACCCCATGCGCGTGAAGGTGAAGATGGGCGGCAAGAAGGACGGCACGATCACCGCGCTCTTTATGGAGGTCTGCGCCAACACCGGCCCGTTCGGCAACCACTGCCTGACCGTTCCGATGAACAGCTGCTCCAAGACGCTGCCGCTCTTTGCCGTGGACAACATGGCGTATGATCTGAAGGTCTTTTACACCAACACGCCGCCCGCAGGCGCGTATCAGGGCTACGGTACGCCGAAGGGCACCTATGGCATCATGATGGCGATGGCGGAGCTGGCGGACAAGCTGGGCGTGGACTACCGCACGATGGTGGAAAAGAACCACGTCAGCGAGGGCTATATGCTTGAGATCCTCAAGGGTCTCGGCGAGGGCCGCGAGGGCAACGTCGTCCCCGTCGGCTCCTGCGGCCTAGACGAGGCCATTGCCAAGGGCTGCGACATGATCGAGTGGGGCAAAAAGGAAGTCTCCGACGATCCCGACTGGAAGATCGGCAAGGGCTTTGCCATGATCATGCAGGGCAGCGGTCTGCCCGGCTTGGACCATGCCGAGGCCATCGCCAAGCTGGAGACGGACGGCACAGTCATTCTCAACAGCGGCGGCGCGGATCTGGGCACGGGACTTGACACCATCTCCGCCAAGGCGGTGAAGGAGGTCCTCAAGCTCCCGATGGAGAAGATCACGGTCGTGTCCGGCGATACCGACTCCTGCGTGTTCGATACCGGCGCTTACGCCTCCTCCGGCACGTTCTTCAGCGGCAATGCCTCGCTGCTGGCGGCGAAGAAGCTCAAGGAGAAGATTTTGGCGGAGGCCGCTTTGCAGATGAACGAAAAGGTCGAGGATCTGGACGTTCGCGCACCCGGCGAGGTCTACTCCAAGGCGAGCGGCAAGGCGCTTTCCTACGGCGAGCTGTCCCACGCGGCGATCGCGGGCGATGGCCGCGGCCAGATGGTCGCGCACGGCAGCTATGTCACCACCGCATCCTCCGTGCCCTACGGCGCGCACTTCGCGCAGGTGGCGGTCAACGTCAGGACCGGCGAGATCAAGGTGCAGAAGTTCTACGCCCTGCAGGATGCGGGCACGCCCATCAATCCCGAGATCGCGCTGTGCCAGATGTACGGCGCCGCGATGAAGTCCATCGGCCACACCCTCTATGAGGATATGAAGCTGGACGAGAACGGCAAGTGCATCAACGCGAATCTGACGGATTACGGCGCGCCGATGATCGGCGAAGCGCCCGAGGATTTCAAGTCCGTGCTGATCGACGTCAACGACGACTTCGGTCCCTTCGGCGCGAAGTCCATCTCCGAGATCGCCTGCAACGGCGCGGCGCCCGCCATCGGCATCGCCATTCACGACGCCTGCGGTGTGTGGATGCGCTCCTGGCCGATGACGCCGGAGAAGCTGCTGCACGAGCTTGGCAGGATCTGAACGACTCGCATCGTAAAAAAGGATTGAACCGAAAACAAAATGGTGCTATACTTTAGATAGCACCATTTTGTTTTGCGATAAAGGAGGAGTCCTTATGGTCATTACCGTTGGAAGACAGTACGGAAGCGGCGGCCGCGAGATCGGCACGGCGCTGGCGAACAAGCTTGGCATCGTCTACTATGACGATCTGCTGCTCAAGAAGGCGGCGGAGGAAAGCGGCCTTTGTGAGGAGCTGTTCCACAGCTTCGACGAGCGCCCCAAGAGCTTTCTTTATTCCATTGCGATGGACCCGTATTCCTTCACCATGCACCATGTGACGCCCAAGGGCAGCATCGAGCAGCAGGTGTATCTTGCGACCTATGATACCATTAAGAGGCTCGCGGACAAGGGCCCCTGCGTTCTCATCGGCCGCTGCGCGGACTACGCGCTCAAGGACCGTGACGATGTGATCAACCTCTTTATCTCTGCGCCGCTCGAAAGCCGCATCAAGCGTGTGGCCGCGCGCAACAACATCTCCGAGGCGGAGGCGAAGGAGCGCATCAAGAAGACGGACAAATCCCGCGCGTCGTACTATAACTACTATTCCTCGAAGGACTGGGGCGAAGCCAAGAGCTACGACCTGTGCATCGACTCGTCGCTTCTCGGCATCGAGGGGACGGTCTCGCTGCTCGAAGAGCTGGTGAAGCTCAAGGGCATGAAGTAAAAACAGAAAATGAAAAAGGGAGCTTTGCGCTGCGGCGCAAAGCTCCCTTTTTCGCAATAATGTTACTTGTCCTCTTCCAGCTTTTCCAGACCCGCGCGCAGCGCGTTGAAGGCGGCGGGCAGGGAGGAGATGCTGTTTTCAGCGCGCCGAAGCTCGCCGGTCACATTGATGCAGGTATTGCCGAGCGTTGAGAGAACGCTGTCGCAATGGGCGCGGCAGTCGCCGATCATAGCGGCAAGCCGCTCGTGGACGCCGCGCTCATACTCCTCGGCGCGCTGGTGCGCGTCGAGCTCGATGCCGGCAAGGTGCTCCTTGATGGTGGAATACTGCTCGGCCATGGGGCGGAGCTTATCATTCTCTGCGCGCAGGGAAGCGTTCTCCGCGCGCAGCGCTTCGGCCTCGGCACGCAGCGCGGTCAGCTCATCATTGGCTGTATCCAGCGCGGCACGCAGGGTGTCGCGCTCCGCCGCGGCGTCGCTGTGCTCTTGGGTGAGGCGGTCGTTTTCGCCGCGCAGGGTGCTGACCTGCGTGCGCAGCTCCTGCTCCTGCGCGCAGAGCTTGTCGATGTCGCCCTCGAGCGACTCGATGCGGGCGGTGCTCTCCGCCGAGGTCTTTTTGATATAGTCAATGACGTCCTCACGGTTGAAGCCGCCGAACAGGGAACCCTTAAAGGTATTGTTTTCCATCCTGAATCCCACCTTACTCATACTCTTTCGATAGTGTAGCACAGTTTTCGCCCGATGACAAGCAGAAAAAGAGCAGCCTTAGCCGGCTGCTCCGTTTTCTTTTTTGCCTGACTTCACGGTCTTTTTCCTGCGCTTGCGGTGGACGACGCGGACGATGAAGAAGACCGCCGCGGCGATCAGCACGAGAAAGATCGCCCAGAGCCACCAGACGGCCGCCGTGGTCAGCACGGCGAGCTGCACGTTTTCACCCTCCGCGGTGAAGAGCAGGTAGCTGCCCATTGAGGTCGTCTCGACCGGCTGCCAGCTTCCGTCGGACTGGCGGACAAAGACGGCGCAGTGATCCATGCTCACCTCCTCGGGCGGGAGATAGCGGATCGTGTGCTCGGCCAGCGCGTCGCGCGGGAAGGAAAGCTCCCACTGCTCGGCAACGGAGCGGTAGACGGTCATGGCGGGCAGCGTCCGCTCGGAGAGGAAGGAGAAATAGTTTTTGAGCGCGGTGCGGCGGTTATCCGCAAGCTGCGGGAACGCGCCGGGATCGGGCGTCTGCGCGGCGGCGGTGAGCGTGTCCGTCTCGTTGAACTCGCCCTCGACGAAGAAAATGCTGCGGCCGTCCGCGCGCTGCGCGTCGCTTTGGAGGGAGGCGCGGTAGGCGGTGTATTCGGCGGTGACGACGGTATCAAAGCGTAGGTCGGTCAGGTCGGTGCGATCCCAGACTGGATAGCTCCCGCTTTGCTCCGTCAGACTGGGGAAGACGGAGAAATCGAAGGAGTCGCCGTAGTCAAAGCGCAGCGTTTTGAGCGTTCTGCCGTCGCAGACAAAGCGCAGCGTAAAGCTGAGAAAGTCCTCGGGCACGCCGTCGAGCGCACAGAAGGCGGCGTAGTCCATCGGCTCGGCCTGACCGGATAGGCTGCGGCGGTCGATGCCGCGCAGCACGTCGGAGACGAAATAATTGCCGCGGAAGACGCCGAGGTCACGCCCGGAGATCGCACCGGAAAACTGGTCACAGTCCTCAACGACAACGAGGCTGCGGCAATCTGTCACCGTGCAGCCGGAGCCGGCTGACGAGGAGGTGTCCTCGCTGCCGGAGCCGACGATGCCGCCCACGCTGCTCTTGCCGGAAAGCGTGAGCTTTGCCCAGCTGGAGCGGATGCCGGCGGAGGACAGTCCCGCGATGCCGCCGACATAGCTGCCGGTCTCGCTTCTTGCGCTGCCGTAGGCTTCGCAGGAGAGCACGATGCCGAGATCCATCTCGCCGACGATGCCGCCGATGCAGTCCTTCTTGCCGCTGATGCTGCCGCGGTTGACGCAGTGCTGCACGACCGCCTTCGTCTCGTATACGCGGTCAAACACGGAGGAGGACTCCTTTTGATCGCCCTCGGGGTCCAGCTCGTATTCAATGGCCATGGCGCCGGCGATGCCGCCGACATTCAGGTCGGCGTCCACGGCGCCGTAGTTCGTGCAGCTGCGGACCTTGCCGAAGGTCACGGCGTCGATGTTCTCGTCGGAGGTATCCTCAAAAATATCCGAGGCGTCGGCATCGGTCATATCCACAAAGATGTCAAGGCACAGATTGACGACTGCGTTCATCTGATCGTTCACCGCGTGCAGGTCGGCGGTGAGCGTCGAGCCGTCAGCAGAGAGCCCGTCGCTGAGTGCGTCCAGTTCATCCATCGTGCTGCGCAGATTGGTGAAAAGGCTGTCCAGCGTGTCCTGATAGCCGTCGCCGAGGGGATAGAAGGTGAGATCGTCCCGTGCGTTGAGGTCCTCAATGAGCCTGCGCGTCTGGCGCATTGCGCTGTTGAGACTGTCGGAGGTACTGCCGAGCGCGTCGAGCGCGCGCTGGATGTCATCGTGCGCCTTGGGCGCGGCGTCCTTGAGAAAGTTGGAGAGGATGGCGGCGATTTTTGCCATGTCCGTCGAGATCTCCGCCATTGCGCTTACCGCATCATCCAGATAGCCGATGGCGTCGGAGAGCAGCCCGCGCACTGCGTCGGTGTCCCAAGGGGTTGTGCCGTCAAGGTACTTTTGCAGCTCCCCGACAACGGCGCTCAGGGAGTCCGAGGCATTCTTGAGCTTGGTGCTGTTCGTCTGGATGCGTCCGCTGGCCGCGCTGAGCTCCGCGCGGTCGGCAGCGCTCAGCGTCAGATCCTTGTCGCACTGGCGGAGCGCGTCGACAGCGTCGCCCATGCTGTCCTCCGCCGCCTCGAGCGCCTTGAGAATGTCGGGCAGCGCGTCCGTCACGGTCTTGGCGCGGTCGGTCAGCTCATTGACGCTGCCGATGTTTTTGTCGATGAAGTCGGTCGTCTGACCGGCGAGCGAATCGGCATCGTCCACTGCGGCATTGGTATAGGCGGAGACCGAATCGAGTCGGGAGGAGATGTGATCGTTCGTGCTGTCCACATCGTCCAGCGTGGAGGAAACGAGAGCGTTGAGCTTATCCAGCTCCGCGCGCAGCTTGGCGATCAGGTCGTCACGCAGCGAGAGATGGAGATAGGGCTCCATCTGACCGACAATGCCGCCCACATCCTTGCGGCCGTAGATCATACCGTAGTTTGAGCAGAAATCCATAAAGCCGTCGCTGCGGCCCGCGCCGCCGCCGACGTTGTAGCCGAAGTGCGGGTAGCCGACCGCACCGCGGTTGATACAGGAGAGCAGGCTGCCGGAGGAGTAGCCGGCAATGCCGCCGGTATCCGAGGTGGCGTTCCGGCTTTCCACTGCGCCGACGGAAACAAGGTCGGTGAGGGAGGAGGCGGGGTCGATGCTCAGATCGTCAAGGCTGAGCGTGGGATCGACATTTGCCGTATTCACGCTGGCGGAGTTGATGCACGCGCGCAGCGTGCCGAGGTTATAGCCGGCGATGCCGCCGGTGTAGCGATTGGCGGAGATGCTGCCGCTCGCGGTGCAGTTGGCGACCAGCCCGCCCTCCTCGTTGCGGCCGACGATGCCACCCACGGCGCTGTCGCCCTTGACGACGCCGAAGAAGGAGCATTCCTCCAGCGTGCCGTAGTTGCGGCCGACGATGCCGCCGACAAATTCCTTCGTGCCGCCGGGCGTGACCTGCCCCTCGACCTTGAGCGCGTGGACAAAGGCGCCGCGCTCAAGCGTGAGGAAGAGACCGGCGGGGGAGAGCGAGTCCGTCAGCGTCAGACCGCTGATGGTGTGCCCGCCGCCGTTGAAGGTGCCGCTGAAGCTGGCGATGGGCTCGAAGTCCACGCCGCGCAGGGAGATGTCGGCGGTCAGAAGGACCGTCTTGCCGCGCGACCAGGCGTCATAGGCGCAGCTGTCCGAAAGGGCGCACAGGTCCTTCGCCGTGTGGATGTAGATGATGTCATCCTCTCCGGCAGCGAGCGCGGGCAGGGACAGGGAAAGGCTCAGCACGAGCGACAGGGCGAGCGCGAGCAGGCGGGAAGAGAGCTTATTCGGTTTCATCGTCTGCACCTCCTTCCTCGACCATGCTGCCGGAAATGACGGTCACGTTCACATCGCCGTCCACGATCGCGCGGACCACGCCGCTGACCGTGCCGTGGATCTCGCCGTGCACCACGCCGTCGAGCCGGATGCGTCCGTCCGCCGCGTGGCGGTGAATGACGTTCGGCACGGCGAACGAGGTCCGGTCAATGACCTTGGAGCCGATGAGCAAGATCTGCGGCAGGGCGAACATGACCATGATGATGGAGATGACCGTGCCGCGTCCGAGGCTTTCGCCGATGCCGGCAATGACCGGCTCGGAGGTCATGCGGCCGATCAGAAAGCCGCTGATCGACAGGATCGAGCCGGAGGTGATGATGGTCGGGAACGCGAAGTTGAGCGTTTCAATGATGGCATCGCGGTGGTGCATCTTGGCCTTGGTCTCCTGAAAGCGGCTGGCGATGACGATGGCGTAGTCGATGTTCGCGCCCATCTGGATCGAGCTGACGATCAGGTAGCCCAGGAAGAAGAGGTATTTGCCCGTGATGGTGGGGAACGAGAAGTTGATCCAGATGCAGCCCTGAATGACCAGGATCAACAGCACCGGCATACCGGCGGAGTTGAAGGTGAAAAGCAGCACCGCCATGACGATCAGGATCGAAACGATGCTCACGACCTTATTGTCCACGGCAAAGGACTTTTCAAATTCGTACTCGTTGGTGGAGTCGCCCGCCAGATAGACCTTTTCGCCGGGGTAATACTTCTGCGCGATCGCGGTGACGGTGTCGGTGAAGGCGTAGGTCTCGTCGCCGCTGACCGGCAGCGTGGAGTAGATGAGCATACGGCTGTACTGCTCGCTTTGAAGCTGGAGCTTGGCGTTCGTCATCTGCGTGTAGGCGTCGTCCAGCGTGCTTTGCAGCTCGTCGTCCAGCGTGACATAGCCCTGCTGCACCTCGTCGTAGAGAAAGAGGAACATATCAATGAGCGGGACGGAGTAGGTGGACAGGCCGCCGACGATCTTGCCGTAATTTTCATGGTTTGCGGCATAGGCACCATAGAGGAACTCGGCGACCTCGTAATCGAGGTCAGTCAGCTCGGAGAACTGACGGGGCGTGAGCCTGTCGGTGAGCATATAGCCGCCCATGGCTTCGACGTTGGAAAGTCCCAGCGTGGAGTCGACCTCGTCGTACTGCTCAAGCTCGTCGAGAATGGCGCGCTCCTTGTCATAGTCGCCCGCGGGGACCACGAGCGCCATGAGGTTTTTGGTGCTGAAGTTGTCGTCGATCATATTTTCGGCGATCTGTGTTTCGTTGAGCTTGGGCGCGGAGATCAGCCCGTAGCCATAGGCGTAGGGACAGTCGGACGAGAGCTGCCAGCCGATCACGGCCAGCACAACAAAGAGAACGGGGATGACATGGCGCGTGGCATAGGCAAGCTTGCCGACGAAGGGGATCTTGGGAACGAAGCTTCGGTGCCCGGTCTTGTCGATAAGCGGGCCGAAGAGCATCAGCAGGCCCGGCATGACAACGAACGCCGAGAGCAGCGCGAAGAGAATGGATTTGATGAGGCACAGCGCCATATCGGGGCCGAGCTTGAACTGCATGAAGAGCATGGCGACCAGACCGCCGATGGTCGTGAGCGAGCTGGCGCCGATCTCGGGGATGGACTTGCTCAGCGCAACAATGACCGCCTCGCGCAGAGGCAGGGAGCGATGCTCCTCCTTGAAGCGGTTGCAAAAGATGATGGCGTAGTCGATGGAGAGCGCCAGCTGCAAGATGCTCGTCACGGAATTGGAGATGAACGAGATCTTGCCCATCATGAAGTTCGTGCCCTGATTGAGCACGAGCGCGACCACAAAGGTCAAAATCAGGACCGGCACCTCGCCGTAGGTCTCGGAGGTGAAGAGCAGCACGGTGACAATGACGATGGCGACATAGACCATAATGACGCTGATCTCGTGGTCGATGGTCTCCTCCTGCGTGTTGCCGAGGTCGGTGGAGACATAGAGATCGTAGCCGGCGAGCGAGTTCTTGACGCGCTCGAGCGCGTCGAGACAGCGCTCGTCGTCCTCGTCGTAGTCAAAGGTGACGGAGAAGAGCGCGCTGACGTTGTTGTAGTGCTCGTCGGTCTCGTCGAACGCCACGCCCTGCACGCCCTCGACATCCTCCAGCTTCTCCTGTAGATCGAAGGCGTCGGCGAGCGGGAGATTGGCAACCATCACGCTCGCTGTGCCGAAGGTGGTGAATTGCTCGTCCATGACGTCGAGCGCCTGGCGGGTCTCGGAATCGGCGGGGAGATAGGCGGTCAGGTCGTTTTCCACCTGCACCCAGCTGCGGGAGAAGACGGAGAAGATCAGCCCGATGATGACGACAAGAAAGACAAGGTTGCGTTTATCGACGATGAAGCGGGCGAGCTTGAGCATAAAGCTCTCGCCGCTTTGTTCCGTTGGCTTTGCCATAGACGGACCTCCTGTATCGTGATATGCCCGGCGCACCGTGCGCCGAGGCGGAAAAATCAACACCTATTATATAACATAGACAATGCAAAAATGAAATATGGAAAACGTGAAAAATCTGTGAATAAAAGGGAGTCAGGCTGTGCCTGACTCCCAAAAACGAGAGAAAATCGGACTTATTGCGCACTTTGCCCAAACAGCAGGGGATGCCGCGCGGGGCGTTACTTTTCCACGATGACCTTCTGGGCGTTCTTCTCGCGGATGGCGGCGTAAATGCGGGCGATGATCTCGTCCGGTGCGCCCTTGGTCTGCTCACCGGTGACCATGTCCTTGCAGGTGACGACGCCGGAGGCAACCTCGTCCTCGCCGAGGAAGAGAACGTAGGGGATCTTCGTCTTGTCGGCGTAGTTCATCTTGGCCTTGAACTTCTTGTTCTCAGTGTAGAGCTGAGCGCGCAGGCCGCGCTCGCGCAGTCGGGTGGCGAGGGAGACGGCAAAGCTCAGATCCTCCGTCATCGGCAGAAGCAGCACGTCTGCGGGCGCGGTGTTGAGCGCGTCGTTGAGAAGGCCCTGCTCGCCGAGCACATAGAACAGGCGCGTCACGCCGATGGAGATGCCCACGCCCGGCAGCTTGCGGTCGGTATAATACTCGGCGAGGTTGTCGTAACGGCCGCCGGAGCAGACCGAGCCGATCTGCGGATAGTCGAGCAGAGCGGTCTCGTAGACCGTGCCGGTATAGTAGTCGAGGCCGCGGGCGATGGTCAGGTCGACCTTGAAATTCTCCTGCGCGACGCCGAAGCCGCCGAGGTATTTGATGACGGTGGAAAGCTCCTCATAGCCGCGGTCGAACAGCTCGTCACGGCCGCAGTAGCCCTCGAGGGAGGCGAGCACCTCTTCGTTCGTGCCGGTGATGGCGATGAACTTGAGGATCTCGTCGGCCTGCTCGCCCGTGAGCTTGATGTCGTCGACGAGAATGGCGCGCACCATGTCGGGACCGATCTTTTCGATCTTATCCACCGTGCGCATGATCTCGCCGCTCTGCTCGGTCAGGCCGAGCATGGAGTAGAAGCCGTTGAGCACGCGGCGGTTGTTGATGCGGATCTGGAAGCGCTTGAGGCCCATCGCCGAAAAGACGTCGTAGATGATGGCGGGGATCTCGGCGTCGTTCATGATGTCCAGCTCGCCGTCGCCGATGACGTCGATATCCGCCTGATAGAACTCGCGGAAGCGGCCGCGCTGCGCGCGCTCGCCGCGGTAGACCTTGCCGATCTGGAAGCGGCGGAAGGGGAAGGCGAGCTCGTTGTAGTGCAGGGCGACGTACTTCGCCAGCGGCACGGTCAGATCAAAGCGCAGGGAGAGGTCGCTGTCGCCCTTGGAGAAGCGGTAGATCTGCTTTTCCGTTTCGCCGCCGCCCTTGGCGAGCAGGATCTCGCTGGCCTCGATGATGGGGGTATCGAGCGGGGTGAAGCCGTAGCGGCTATAGGTCGTGCGCAGAATGTCCATCACGCGCTCCATCTGCTGCTGCTGCGCGGGAAGCAGCTCCATGAAGCCTGAGAGGGTCCGGGGCTTGATTCTTTCCATATCTATCTTCCTCCGTGAAAATCGTTGTGTGCGAATCTGCCAAAATCAATAATAACGTATTGTACAAGTTTACAAAGAAAATGTCAACCCCTTATTTGCTTATAAAGTATCACAACAGCGCATTAGCATACGAAACTAAGGCGATACCCGTTGCGTTTTGCGCAAAAGGGCGGTATAATAGCGGCAATATTGAAACAGGAGAAGGCTATGACCGATTATTTTTCCTATACGCTTGATGCCGACGCCATCCGCGCCATCAGCAGCATCGGGCTGGCACACCTCGGCGACGCGGTATACGAGCTGCTTGTACGCACCTATCTCTGCGCGCACGGCAAGGCGACCGGCAAGGGTCTGCACCGCGCGACGGTGGAGCTTGTCCGCGCGCCGAAGCAGGCGGAGCTGGCCGACGCCATTTTTGGGGAGCTGACGGACGAGGAGCACGACGTGTTCCGCCGCGGGCGCAATGCCAACGTCCACACGATCCCGCACAGCGCCGACCGCGCGCAGTACCAGAAGGCCACGGCGCTCGAGGCGCTCTTCGGCTGGCTCTATTTACAGGGACGGCACGAGCGAATCAACGAACTGTTTAACCGGATGATGGAGGCGAACGATGCCGCTTGACGCGATCTGCCTGCGGGCATTGACAAACGAATTGAAGGGGCAGCTCCTCGGCGCGCGCATCGACAAGGTGCAGCAGCCCGCGCGCGACCAGATCGTGCTGCTCCTGCGCGGCAATCTGCGCCTGCTTATCAACGCGGGGCCGAACCAGCCGCGCGTGCAGCTTACGGAGGTCCTGCGCGAGAATCCCGCCGAGCCGCCGATGCTCTGTATGCTGCTGCGCAAGCACCTCGTCGGCGGACGCATCACGGAGATCGAGCAGAGCGGACTGGAGCGCATCGTGACGTTCACCGTCCGCAGCGTGAACGAGCTGGGCGAGTCCGGCACGAAGAAGCTGGTGCTCGAGGCGATGGGCCGCCGCTCAAACCTCCTGCTGCTCGACGAGGACGACCGCATTTTGGATTGTATGCGCCGTGTGGAGTTTGAGGTCTCCGGTGCGCGGGCGCTGCTGCCGGGGCTGTACTACCAGCTTCCAACGCCGCTCGACAAGCTCTCACTGCTGATCGATCCCGAGGGAGCGGTCGAGCTGGCCCGCCGCGGCGGGGGAGCGGAGGAGACCGTCGAGCGCTTCCTGCTCGACCGGTATCTTGGCGTCTCGCCGCTCATCGCGCGCGAGCTGGCGCTTCGCGCCTTCGGCGCAGCCGACGCCCGCTTCTGCGACCGTGCGGACGGCTGCGAGCGCCTTGCCGCGGAAATGGAACGCCTGGCAGAAGCTGTGCGGGAGAATCGCTTTACACCGACCATGCTCTCGCGCGAGGGAAAGCCGGTGGATTTCACCTATTGTTCCATCATGCAGTACGGCGCGGAGACGGTGCAGACGACCTTCCCAACCTTCTCCGCGCTGCTCGACGCCTTCTACACCGAGCGCGACCGGCAGGAGGCCGCGCAGCGCCGCGGGCGTGAGCTGACGCGCACGGTGACCTCCGCGCATGACCGCGTGGTGCGCAAGCTCGGAATGCTCGAAAAGGAGTACGCCGCCTCGCAGGACCGCGATACGCTGCGGCTGTACGGCGACCTCATCACCGCGAACCTCTACCGCATGGAGCGCGGGGCGGCGCGGCTGACGGCGCAAAATTACTACGACGAGAACGGCGCGGAGCTTGACATCCCGCTCGACCCGCTGCTCACGCCGCAGCAGAACGCGGCGAAATACTACAAGCGCTACACAAAGGCCAAGACCGCGGAGAAGCATCTGCGCGAGCAGATCGACAAGGCCATCGGCGAGCGCGACTACCTCGAGAGCGTGCAGGGCGAGATCGCGCTGGCGCAGACCGAGGCGGAGTTCGCCGAGCTGCGCCGCGAGCTGCAGGAGACCGGCTATCTCCGCCGCAGCGGAAAGGAAAAGAAGGGGCGCGAGAAGCCCATCGCGCCGCGCGAGTTCCGCTCGTCGAGCGGGCTGCGCATCCTTGTGGGCCGCAGCAACGTGCAGAACGACGCGCTCACGCGCAAGGCGGACAAGCGCGATCTGTGGCTCCATACGCAGAAGATCCACGGCAGCCATGTCATCCTCTGCACCGAGGACGGCGCGTATGACGACGAGAGCCTGCATGAAGCCGCGCTGCTCGCGGCGTACTATTCGCAGGCGCAGGGCGGCAGCAATGTGCCCGTGGATTACACGAGCGTCAAATACGTCAAAAAACCTGCGGGCGCCAGACCGGGCATGGTGGTCTATGAGACCTGCCGCACCCTCTATGTCACGCCGGACGAGGAGACGATTCGCCGTCTGGACCGCAAAAATAAGTAAAGAAAAAGAGGGCTGGCCGCCCTCTTTTTCTTCTTATGCGTGTTAGGCGTGCGCGTCGCCCTCGATGGGCTCCGTTTCGCGGAAAAGCATCGTGATGCACCATACGCCGGCAAGGCCCACGAGCGTGTAGATCACGCGGCTGACCGTGCCCATCTGACCGCCGCAGAGGAACGCGACGAGGTCAAAGCCGAACAGGCCGATGCTGCCCCAGTTGAGCGCGCCGATGACGGCGAGCGTTAATGCCACTTTGTCGATGACCATGGATCTCCCTCCTAATCGTGTTTGGTTGGCTGTGCATATTGTCCGCAAAAGACAAAAAAATATACATCCTTAAAAATTTTCAGCAAAAGCAGAAAAATAATCAGGTAAAATTTGCCGCAATGGATTGCTTTTTGTGCGGGGAATATTGTATAATCTACACGATATCTACCGCACGCAAGGGGTGCCGCCCCGTTTCAACAACGAACATCAGGAGGAAACACCATGAACGAAAAATTCAGTAAGCTCGGATTCTATCCCGCTGACATCCTGCTGCCCAACAAGGACGTCGATATGGAGAAGTGGGCCGTCGTCGCCTGCGACCAGTTCACGTCCGAGCCCGAGTATTGGGAGCGCGTGGAAAAGACCGTCGGCGATGCGCCGTCCACCCTGCGACTCATCCTGCCCGAGGCCAACCTGAAGGCCCCCAACGTCGACGAGTTCATCGCCGACATCAACGCTTCCATGGACAAGTATCTCAAGGAGAACATCTTTGAGACGCTCAAGGATTCTCTCATCTACATCGAGCGCGGCCAGAGCGACGGCAAGATCCGCCACGGCCTGATCGGCATGGTCGACCTCGACCAGTACGACTTTACCCCCGGCTCCGGCGCCCTGATCCGCGCCACCGAGGGCACCGTGCTCGACCGTATCCCCCCGCGCGCCCGCGTGCGCCGCAACGCGCCCATCGAGCTGCCCCACGTCATGCTGCTCATCGACGATCCCGATAAGACCGTCATCGAGCCTCTGACCGCCGCGGCCGACGGCATGGAGATGGTCTACGACTTCGACCTCATGGAAAACGGCGGCCACATTAAGGGCTTCAAGCTCTCCGCTTCTCAGATCGACGCCGTGGCAGACGCTCTGATGGGCCTGACCACCGACGAGGCGATGAAGAGCAAGTACGGCGTGTCCGGCGTGGCTCCGCTGCTGTTCGCGGTCGGCGACGGCAACCACTCCCTCGCCACCGCCAAGGCCTGCTACGAGGAGCAGAAGAAGGGCAAGACCCCTGAGGAGTATCTCGCCCTGCCCGCCCGCTACGCGCTCGTTGAGGTCGTCAACAACCACGACGACGCGCTGCAGTTCGAGCCGATCCACCGCGTCCTCTTCGGCGTGGACCATGAGAAGTTCATGGAGGAGTTCAAGAAGTTCTATCCCAACACCCACGAGGGCAAGGGCGAGGGCCACACCATCGAGGTCTGCTGGGCCGGTCACGACGATTTCATCACCGTTCCCGATCCCAAGGTGCAGCTGGCCGTCGGTACGCTCCAGGCGTTCATCGACGAGTACCTCAAGAAGTTCGGCGGCGAGGTGGACTATATCCACGGCGACGAGGTCACCCGCGAGCTTGGCTCCAAGGAGGGCAACATGGGCTTCCTGCTGCCTGCGATGGGCAAGGAGCAGCTGTTTAAGACCGTCATGGCCGACGGCGTGCTGCCCCGCAAGACCTTCTCGATGGGTCACGCACAGGATAAGCGCTACTACGTCGAGGCCCGCAAGATCCGATAACCGATATACCGAAAAAGCGCCCCTCGGCGGGCGCTTTTTCAAATAGGAGGATCATTCGATGAACTATAAGAAAGCCAGAGCATGGCAGGACATTCTTCTCTTCGGCGGCGCGTTCGTCGCCGGTGTCGGCGTGTGGGGCTTTGACAGCACGTTTTTGGGGCTTCTGGGCCTGACGATGGTGCTGTTGTCCATCCTCGTGTGGTGGCTGTACTACCGCTGCCCGCAGTGCCATGAGAGCCTTGGGCGCGGGAACCCGAAGCATTGCCCGCACTGCGGCGCGTGGCTCGGCGACGAGCCGGAGCCGGAGGAGAAGAAAAAGATCCAGCACAAGAAAAAGAGAAGATGAAAACACAAACGATCCCCGCCTATGCCAAGCTCAACCTGACGCTGGACATCTTAGGCAAGCGGGATGACGGCTATCATGAGCTGCGGATGGTCATGCAGACCGTTTCGCTCTGCGACGACGTGACCGTGACGCTCACCGACGGCACAGGCGTCGCCTGCCGCGTCGCGGGCGCAGAGCTTCCGTGCGACGAACGCAACCTTGCCGTCAAGGCGGCGAACGCCTTCTGCGAGGCGCTCGGCTATCACGGCGGCATCGACATCACGCTCACCAAGCGCATCCCGTCCGAGGCCGGGATGGCGGGCGGCAGCGCGGATGCCGCCGCCGTGCTGCGCGCGCTGCGCGATCTGATCGCCCCTACGCTCACGGACGAGCGGATCGAGACGATCGGCGCGCGTGTCGGCAGCGACGTACCGTTCTGCGTCCGCGGCGGCACGCAGCTGGCAGAGGGCCGGGGCGAGCGGCTGACCGTGCTGAAAAACGCGCCGAGGCTCTATGCCGCGGTCTGCAAGCCGGACTTTCCCATCTCTACGCCCGCGCTCTTTCAGCGGTCGGACCGCGTGGCGCTGACCGATCGACCCGACACGGCGGCGTTGCTCGCCGCGCTGGAGGCGGGCGATGCGGCGGCGCTGTGCGCGAAGGTCAAAAACGTCTTTGAGCAGGTACTCCCGGACGAACAGCGCGCACGCATCGAGGACATCAAGCGCGCTTTGCTTGCCAGCGGTGCGGAATGTGCCGCAATGACCGGCTCGGGCAGCGCCGTGTTCGGACTGTTCCGCGAGGAGGACGTCTGCCGCGCGGCCTGCCACGCGCTGCGGAGCGCGGAACTGCAAACCTTCTGCACGATTTTTGTTTGAAAAACGAAAAAACCGTCCATACTCAAGCTATTACTTGAAACGGACGGTTTTTTCTTATGAAATTTCGGAAGATCGAGATATCCCTTGCCGTCGGCCTCCTTTGCGCGCTCGTGTGGTGCGCGCTGGAGCCGGGCTTTCTGATGAGCTGGTGGGGCGCGGCGTTCGAGCCGCTGTGCGACGGTGTGCTGACCGCCGAGGGCGAGGGCGGCGAGGTCGTGCTGCGCTCGTTCTTTGCCGAGCTGCTGGAAAAGCTGCTTTCCTGAAAGAGCCGCCTGCGGGCGGCTTTTTCTTATGTCAGGACGTTGAAGAGCATGATGACCACGCCGAGGATGACGAGCACCACGCCGGTCGCGCGGTTGAGCGTTTTGGGCGAAGCCTTGTTGGCGAACACGGCGGCAATGCGCGCCCAGACGAGCGTGAAGAGCACGCAGAGCGCGAACACCGTCCAGTCCGGCGCGCCGCCGATGGCGAAGTGCGAGACCGCGCCGGTGAGCGCTGTGAAGGTCATGATGAAAACGCTGGTGCCCACGGCGGTCTTGAGCTCGTAGCCGAGCACGGAGGTGAGGATGAGCAGCATCATCATGCCGCCGCCCGCGCCGATGAAGCCGCAGATAAAGCCGATGAGCACGCCGCAGAGAATAGACTGCACGGCGCGCTTTTTCGCGCTCACGCCGGCCATGGCCTCCTTGGTCGTCATGACGGGACGGACGATGAACTTCACGCCGAGCAGGAAGGTCATAAAGACCGAGAATCCGCCCATCGTGGCCGAGGGGACAAGGCTTGCAATGTAGCTGCCGACCACGGTGAAGGCCAGCACGCTCACCATCATGATGAGACCGTTGCGGATGTCGAGATTTTTGTTTTTGCCGTAGGTGTAGGCGGACACGGCGCTCGCCAGCACATCGGACGAGAGCGCGATGCCGACCGCCATATAGGGGTCCATGCCGAGGAAGGTGATGAGAATGGGGCTGATGACCGCCGCGGCGCTCATGCCAGCAAAGCCGGTGCCGAGACCTGCGCCCATGCCGGCGAAAAAGGTGACGAGAAGTGTGATGACAAATTCCATTTTTAAGGATCCTTTTCTAACATGGCGTCGAGATCGGCGTCCATAACGGCGAGCGTCCGGAAGAAGCTCGCGCGCATTTCTTCGTCTGTATGAGCAAAGAGCTGCTCAAAAAAAGCGGATTGCACTGCGCGGCCTCGCTCGATGACCGGCTGCGCCCGCTCGGTGCAGACGAGCAGCGTCTTTCGACGGTCGCCCTCGACCGTCTCGCGCCGCAGATAGCCCTCGCGCACGAGCTTATCAACGTTCACCGAAACGAGGTTGGCCTTGATGCGCCGGACCTCCACGATGTCGCCCGCCGTCCGGTAGCCGGGGTTGTTGGCGAGAAACATCAGAATGTCAAAGGCGGTCTGCGGCAGCTTCAGCTCGCGGCAAAGCGGCTTGCAGGCGGCGGCATAGGCGCGGGCAAATTTATGGGCAAATTCCATACCGGCGTTCATACGCAGGGCTCCTTTTCAAATAATGCAAAAATGAACAGTTCAAATTTGAACTAAAAGATAGCACACATCGGGCACCTTGTCAAGAAAAAATTGACGCCCGTTCAATTCAGGGCACGGCGGAATATCCACGGTTGCCGAACGGCGGGAATGATGGTAAAATAGAAAAAACGACGAAAAGGGGGGGCGGTATCATGCTGCGTATCCTGCTGGGCCGCGCCCGCACGGGCAAGTCCGCGCGGGTGCTGGAGGAGATCCGCGCGCTGGGCGATTCCTCGCAGCAGATCCTGCTCGTGCCGGAGCACGCTTCGCACGTCGCGGAGGTGGACGTGTGCCGAGCGTGCGGTGTGACCGCGAGCCGTCACGCGGAGGTGCTGACCTTCAAGCTGCTGGCCTCGCGCGTGCTGACGCTCACCGGCGGCGCGGCGGAGGTGACGCTCGACAACGGCGGAAAGCTCCTGCTGCTCCAGCGTGTGCTGGTGTCGCTTGCGCCGAGCCTGCGCGTCTATCGCCGACCCTCACAGCGCGCGGCGTTTCTGGAAAGTCTGCTCGCGCTCATCGAAGAATTGCAGGCCTATGCCGTCGCGCCGGAGGTGCTGGCGGAAAAGGCCGAGGCCATCGCGGGCGAGAGCGGCGAGCGGCTGCGCGATGTGGCGCTGCTCTACGGCGCGTATCTTGCCAAGCTCCACGAGGGCGGGCGCGACGCGCGCGACCGGCTGGAGAAGCTGGAGGAAAACCTTGCGACCTCCGGCTACGCCGACGATAAGGACATTTTTCTCGACGGCTTTTCCTACTTCACGGGCCGCGAGCGGAACATTCTGCGTATTCTGCTCAAGCGGGCAAAAAGCGTCACCGTGACGCTGCTCGGCGACGGCAGCGACAGCGAGCTGTTCGCCGAGGGCCTGCGCGTACGCGAGCAGCTTTACGCTCTTGCGCGGGACGCGGGCGTTCCCTGCACGGAGGAGGTGCTGCGCGGCGGCGCGCCGCGCAATGCGCTCGGTCATTTGGAGAAGCATTTCTTCGGCGGCAATGTCCGCTGGGACGAGCCAACGGAGCAGTTGCGGCTGTATGAAGCCTCCACCGCTTACGACGAGGCGGAGCGGATCGCTGCGGAAATTCTGCGTCTGGTGCGCTGCGAGGGCTACCGCTTCCGCGATATTACGGTCACCTCGCGCGATATGGATGCCGCGGAGCCGGTGCTGCGCACCGTATTCGCGCGCTGCGGCATCCCGCTCTACTGTGCGCGGCGCAGCGATATTCTGCGCCGCGGCGTGCCCGCGCTGCTGCTCGGCGCGCTTGACGCGGTGAGTGGAGGCTTTGAGTACGAGGATGTGTTCCGCTGCCTCAAGACCGGCCTCGCGGGACTTTCGGCGGAGGAGTGCGATCTGCTGGAAAACTACGTCATCAAGTGGGACATCCGCGGCGCAATGTGGACGCGCGACGTTCCGTGGACGGCGCACCCCGAGGGCTACGGCGTGCCATGGCGTACAGAGCATGAGGAAATGCTTGCGCGGGTGAACGCCGTGCGGGAAAAGGTACGCGCGCCGCTGAGCCATCTCTATGAGGGCGTGCGCGGTATGGGAGACGTTGAGGGTAAAGTGATGGCGCTTTACAATTATCTGACGGAGATCGCGCTGCCTGAGGAGCTGCAGCGGCAGACGGAGACGCTTTGGCAGCGCGGCGAAACGCAGCGGGCGGAGGAGCTGGCGCAGCTTTGGAACGTTCTGTGCGGCGTGCTCGACCAGTTTGTGGAGATGCTGGGCGGTACCGAGCTGGACGCGGAGGAGTTCGCGCGGCTCATGCGCCTTGTGCTCACGCAGTATTCGGTCGGCACGATCCCGGTCTCGCTTGACCGGGTGAGTCTGGCTGAAATGACGCGCAACGACCGCCACGCCGTGCGCGTGCTGTTTTTGATGGGTGCGAACGACCATGTGCTGCCCGCTGTGGGCGGCAGCGGCGGCATTTTGAAGGACGAGGACCGCGCGGCGCTCGAAGCGCTCGACGTGCGCCTTGCGCCCTACGGCATGGCGCAGTTCCGGCTGGAGCTGCAGAATCTCTACGCCGCGCTCGCCCAGCCGACCGACCGGCTCTACATCTCTTATCCGCGCTTTGATAACGCGGGCGCCGAGCTGCGCCCCAGCTTTGTCGTCGGGCGCGTGCAGACGCTTTGCCCGTCGGTAAAGGTCGAAACGGAGGATGCCGACAAGGCATACCGCCTTACAACGGAGAGCGGTGCGCTCGACTACGCGGGCGAACACGTCGGCGGGGAAGCGTGGCGTTATCTGGAGCGGCGCGGCGGCTGCGCCGAGGCGCTTGCCGCCATGCGCGACGCCTCGCACTATACGCGCGGAAGGCTCTCGCGTGAGGCCGTCCACACGCTCTACGGGCGCAGCATCACGCTCAGCGCCTCGCGCATGGACAAGGCGAGGAGCTGCCATTTCGCCTACTTCATGCAGTACGGCCTGCGCGCGAAGGAGCGCACAGCTGCGGGCTTCGACGCGCCGCAGGTCGGCACCTTTGTCCACGACGTGATGGAGCACACGCTCCGCGCGGCGAGCGAGCGCGGCGGCCTCAAGACGCTGGAGCGTCCGGCGCTGCACGCGCTTGTGCGGCGGGCGATCGGTGCATACATTGAAAAAAATCTCCCCGACCTTGACGGGAAGAACGCGCGCTTCCGCTATCTTTTCCGCCGGCTGTGCGAGTCGGTCTACCGCATCATGGATTCGACGGTGGAGGAGCTTTCCAACTCCGATTTCGAGCCGCTGGCCTTTGAGCTGGGCTTCGGCGCGGACGGACAGCTTCCCGCCGTGACCATCCGCGAGGCAGGGGAGGAGCTGCGCGTGGTCGGCAAGGTCGACCGTGTGGACGGCTGGCTCAAGGACGGTAAGCTGTATCTGCGCGTGGTGGACTACAAGACCGGCGCGAAGCGCTTTGACCTCGCGGAGCTGCGCTACGGGCTCGGCCTGCAAATGCTGCTCTATCTCTTTACGCTGCGGGACGAAGGGGGAAAGCTCTTCGGCGGCTGTCCCATTGAGCCGGCGGGGGTCCTCTATCTTCCCGCACGGGAAAAGCTGCTGAATCTGCCGCGCAATGCCTCGGAGGAGGAGATCGAGCGCGCGATGCACAAGGAGCTGCAGCGCAGCGGCATGGTGCTGAACGATCCCGCGGTGCTGCGCGCGATGGAGCACAGCGCGCTGGAAGCGCCGTGCTATCTCCCGGTGCGCGTGAAAAAGAGCAAGGACGGCGAGACGGAGATCAGCGGCAGCATCGTCACGAGCGCTCAGCTCGGCAAGCTGGGCTTATACGTTGAGGAGCAGCTGCGCCGCATGGTGCGCGAGCTGGCGAGCGGCAACATCGACGCTGACCCGTGGGCGCGCAGCGAGCAGGACAGCGCCTGCACCTATTGCGAATTCGCGCCCGCCTGCCACTTTGAAAACGGCCGCGGCGGCGACCACATCGAATACATCCGCGCGACCGGAGCCGAGCAGCTTTGGGAGCACGTTGACCGGACGATCGGGGAAGGGGGAAAACGCGATGGCTGACATCCTGACCGCCGAGCAGCAGGCGGCGGTAGAGAACCGCGGGCGGAGCCTGCTGGTGTCCGCCGCGGCGGGCAGCGGCAAGACGAAGGTGCTCGTCGAGCGGCTTTTTTCCTACGTCGAGAGCGGCGAAGCGAACCTTGACGACTTTCTCATCATCACCTACACCCGCGCCGCGGCGGCGGAGCTGCGCGGCAAGATCGCCAAGGTTCTCGGCGAAAAGCTGCAGGAGGACCCGCTCAACGCGCATCTGCAGCGGCAGCTGCTGCGCGTCTACCGCGCGGACATCAAAACGGTGGACGCCTTCTGCACGGCTCTGCTGCGCGAGAACTGCCACCTGCTGCGTGAGGACGCGCGCGGCCACGCGCTGCGGCCCGATTTCCGCGTGCTCGACGAGAATGAGGCGCAGCTTCTGCGCGAGCGGGTGCTCGCGCGCACGCTGGATGAATTTTACGAGACGATGCGCGAGGGCGACGGCGCGTCGCTCCTGGCCGATACCCTCGGCGCGGGGCGGGACGACCGCGCGCTCGGCGCGCTGGTGCTCGAGCTGTACGGAAAGCTGCAGGCGCAGCCGTACATAGACCGCTGGCTCGCGTCGCAGGAGCAGCTCTGGCACGATCTGCCGCCGCGCGTGGAGGATACGGTCTACGGGACGCTGCTGCTTTCTATGGTGCGGCGCAAGGCGCTCCACTGTGCCGCACTGCTGCGCGGCGCGGCGGAGGAGATGACGTCGGACGCCGCGCTTGCGGATAAGTACGCGCCGCTCTTTCTCGGCGTGGCGGAGCAATTCGCGCTCCTCGCCGCGTCAGCGGAGGAGGACTGGGATGCGGCGGCGAAGCGCCGCGTGGACTTCCCGCGCCTGACGGCGGTGCGCAAATGCGGGGACGAAGCGCTCAAGGCCAAAATGCAGGGCGTGTGGAACGGCTGCAAAAAGACCGCCAAGGGCTTTGACGAGGTGTTTTCCGTCACCTCTGCCGAGGCGATGGAAGACCTGCGCGCGATGGCGCCCGCCATGCTCGCGCTTCTGAAGCTGACGGCGGATTTTTCCCGCGCCTATCAGGAGGAGAAGCGCCGCCGCAACGCGGCGGACTTCTCCGACCAGGAGCATGAGGCCATTGACCTGCTCCTCGGCACGGACGGACAGCCCACCGACCTTGCGCGAACGGTCTCGCAGCGCTACCGCGAGATCATGGTGGACGAATATCAGGACACGAACGAGGTGCAGAACTGCATCTTCTCCGCCATTTCCCGTGAAGGAAAAAACCTTTTCACCGTCGGCGACGTCAAACAGAGCATCTACCGCTTCCGCCTTGCCGACCCGCGTATTTTCCTCGACCACTATCTGCGCTACCCGCACGCCGCCGACGCGGCGGAGGGCGAGAGCGCAAAGCTCCTTTTGAGCAAAAACTTCCGCTCGCGCAATACGGTGCTGGACGCGGCGAACTTCGTGTTCCGCAACGTCCTTTCCCGGGAAATGGGCGAGCTGGACTACGGCGAGGACGAGTCCCTGCACGTCGGGGCGAGCTATCCCGAGAACCCCGACTGCTGCACGGAGTTCCATTTTGTGGAGATGTCCGCGCAGGAGAGCGACACGGAAAAGCTCCGCGCGGCCCGGGCCGAGGCGAGCTTCGCCGCGGACTACATACAAAGGCTCATCGCCGGCGGCTTCACGGTGCAGGACGATAAAACGCACGAGCCGCGCACGGTGCGGGAGGAGGACATCGTCATCCTCATGCGCTCGCCCCGCACACGGCTTGCCGACTATCGCCGCGCGCTGGAGAGCCGCGGGCTGCACTGTGCCGCCGAGAGCGACGGCGGCTTTTACGAGACGATGGAGGTCGCCGTGACCTTCGCGCTGCTCGAAATATTGGACAACCCGCGGCAGGACGTGCCGCTCATCTCCGTGCTGCGCTCGCCGCTTTTCGGCTTCACGCCGGACCGTCTCGCCGAGCTGCGCGCGAAAACGCCGGGCGGCGATTTTTACGATGCACTCGCCGCGGACGGGGGTGAGGACTCCGCACGGTTCCTCGCGCTGCTGCGCGAGCTGCGTGAAAGCGCGCAGACGCTCACGCTCACCGAGCTGGTCGCGGCGCTCTATGAGCGCTGCCATATCCCGGCGGTGTTCGGCGCGATGCGGGGAGGAGCCGCACGCCGGGAAAATCTTCGTGCGTTCTTCTCGCTGGCGGAGGAATTTGAGCGCGGCGGCGGGCGGGGGCTCTTCGCCTTTGTCCGGCATCTGCGCGAGCAGCTGGAATCCGGCGAGCCGCCCGTGCCGCAGACCACGCACGCCGCGCAGGGCGTGCGCATCATGAGCATCCACAAGTCCAAGGGACTGGAATTTCCGGTCGTGATCCTTGCGGACCTCGCGCGCCCGTTCAGCCGCATGGACTTCCAGAGCTCCGTGCTTGTCCACCCGGAATACGGCCTCGGGCCGGTCTGCGTGGACACAAGGCGGTCGATCAAATACCCCACGGCTGCGCGGCTCGCACTTGAGCGTCAGCTGCGCCGCGAGGCAAAGGCCGAGGAGCTGCGCGTGCTGTACGTCGCCATGACGCGCGCGAAGGAAAAGCTCGTCATGGTCTGCGCCCGCGCGGGCGCGGCGAAGCATCTTGCTGACCTCTGCGCCGTGACCTCCTGCCCCGTGCGGCCGGAGACGGTGGAGGAGCAGAAGTGCATGGCGGACTGGATCCTGCTGCCGCTTTTGTGCCGCCCGGAGGCTGCGCCGCTGCGTGAGCTGGCGGGCGCGGACGCGGCGGCGGTCACGGTAAGCGATGCGCCGTGGCGCGTGGAGGTCCACAACGGCTATGACTTCGCGCCCACCGAGCGCGTGACAGAGGAGCGCACGGAGGAGACTGTCCCCGAGCTGCCGCTGGACACGGCGGCGCTGGAGTGGCGCTATCCCTACGAACCGGAAACGACGCTCTGCGCCAAGCTGACCGCGACGCAGCTCAAGGGCCGCGCGCTTGACGAGGAGATCGCGGAGAACGCCCCGCTGCCTCCACGCCTGCGGAGCCTCGCAAAGCCGAGATTTCTGGAGGGAGCGGCGGCGCTTACGCCCGCCGAGCAGGGCACCGCGATGCACGCGGCGCTGCAGTTTCTCGATTTCTCGACACCGGCGGAGGAAGGTGCGGTGCGCGCCGCAGTCAAAAGCATGGAGGAGCGCCGCCTGCTCACGCCCGAGCAGGCGCGGGCGGTCGACGCCGCCGCGCTGACGCGGTTCCTGCAAAGCCCGCTGTGCGCGCGCATCCGCGCGGCAGGGGAGCGGGCCAGGCGGGAATACCGCTTCTCGCTGCTTGAGAGCGCCGCGCGCTTTGTGCCGGAGGCGAGCGCCGGAGACGAGATCCTTTTGCAGGGCGTGGTAGACTGCTTCTTTGAGGAGGATGGTACGCTGGTCGTGGTCGATTTCAAGACCGACCGCATCGCGCCGGACGCGCTCGCCGAGCGCGCGGAGCATTACCGGCCGCAGCTCGAGGCGTACTCACTCGCACTCGCGCAGGTGATCGGAAAGCCCGTGAAGGAGAAGATCCTATACTTCCTCCGCCGCGGCGAGCAGATCATACTATAGTTATAAAAACGAAAAAACTTTGCAAAAATGCAAAAAGTGCTTGCATTTTCCTGCTTGATGTGATATTCTATCCGAGCTTGAAAAGGGCGGTCCTCTGCCGTGCGCGGGTGAAAGCACCCCGATGCGCCATGGAAAAGCGGTCACGAACGCCTATAAATTAGGAGGAAATATCCATGGATCTCATCAAGGAACTCGAAAGCCAGCAGATGAAGGCTGAGAAGCCCGTTGCCAACGTCGGCGACACCGTCCGCGTCCACGTCAAGATCAAGGAAGGCTCCCGCGAGCGTATTCAGGTCTTCGAGGGCATCGTGATCGCCAAGAAGCACGGCGGCATCGAGGAGACCATCACCGTCCGCCGTCTGGCCTATGGCGTCGGCGTCGAGAAGGTTTTCCCGCTGCACTCTCCCTCGATCGAGAAGATCGAGACCGTGCGCACCGGCTTTGTCCGCCGCGCGAAGCTCTACTATCTGCGTGACCGCGTTGGTAAGGCTGCCAAGATCCGCGAGAAGCTGTAAGAAAAGCAAAATAGAAACGACGTGGGCGACCGCGTCGTTTTTATTTTTGTTGTTTTTTTGCGTGGCGCGTGGTATCATACATCATGAAATATTCTGCGGCCCTGCGCCGCCTGAGCGATGGAGAAACGAGTATGAACGATTTTGATAACGAGATCCTGCCCACTGATCCCGACGAGGGAGAGGAGATCACCGAGCGCGTCGCCGGGCGCGAGACCTACGAATGGGTGCGCTCGCTGGTGGGCGCGGTGTTGGTCATCACGCTGCTCTTTACCTTCGTGGTGCGTCTGATGGGCGTTGACGGCCATTCGATGGTGCCGACGCTGCAGGACGGCGACCGCCTGATCGTGGTTAGCGGCTGGCTGTGCGGCGATTACAAATACGGCGACATCGTCATTGCGTACAAGGAGAGCTTCGATGCCGAGCCCATCGTCAAGCGCGTTATCGCCACCGAGGGGCAGACCGTGGACATTGACTTCACGCTCGGGCGCGTGTTCGTGGACGGCGAGCTGCTGCAGGAGGATTATGTCAACGACCTGACCTATCTCGACGAAGGAACGCAGTTCCCGCTGACGCTCGGCGAGGGCGAGCTGTTCCTGATGGGCGACAACCGCAACCGCAGCAGCGACAGCCGTGACGAACGACTCGGCGCGGTGGACGAGCGGCTCATCATCGGTAAGGCTGTGCTGCTTGTATTTCCAGGCAGGGATAGCCTGACCGACAAGCGCGATTTCAGCCGTCTCGGTTCTTTGAAAATGAAGTAAGGGGGAAACGGTCATGCAACTGGAAAGTCTGAGCTGGTTCCCCGGACACATGACAAAAACGCGCCGCATGGTCGCCTCCGAGATCGGCAGCATGGACGCGGTGTGCGAGATCATCGACGCGCGCATCCCTCGCGCGAGCCGCAACCCCGACCTCGACGATCTGACGGCGGGCAAGCCGCGCATCGTGGTGCTCAACCGCGTCGATCAGGCTGACCCGAAGGCGACGAAGCAGTGGGCGGCATGGTTCCGCGCGCAGGGCTACGCGGTTTTGGAGGTAGACGCCAAGTCCGGCGCGGGCGTGAAGCAGTTCGCGCCCGCCGTGCGCGCGCTGCTTGCGGACAAGCTCCGCGCCTACGAGGAAAAGGGACAGATCGGGCGCGTGCTGCGCGTGATGGTGCTCGGCATCCCGAACGTCGGCAAATCGACCTTCATCAACAAGGTGTCCGGCCGAAAGACCGCCAAGGCGGAGGACCGCCCCGGCGTGACGCGCGGCAAGCAGTGGGTTCCGGTGGATAAAACGCTGGAGCTTCTGGACACGCCCGGCATCCTCTGGCCGAAATTCGAGGACCCCGATGTGGGCGTGCGCCTCGGGTTTACCGGCGCCATCCGCGACGACGTGATGGATATGGAGGATCTGGCCTCCCGCCTGATGGCGTACCTCGGTGCGCATTATCCCGAGGCGCTGACCGAGCGCTACAAGATCGCCGTCGAGCCGGGAGAGCAAGGCTGGGAGCTGCTGGAGAAGGCGGGCCGTAAGCGCGGCTTCCTCATGTCCGGCGGCGAGGTGAACACCGAGCGCATGGCGCGCATTTTGCTCGACGAATACCGTGCCGGCAAGCTGGAACGCTTTACACTTGAGCTGCCGGAGGAGAACGCATGAGCAAGCATATTTCGCTCGCAAGCTATGAGCTGGAAGCCGCCGCCCGCGCAGAGGGGTATGCCCATGTCTGCGGCGCGGACGAGGCGGGCGCGGGTCCTCTGATGGGGCCGGTGTACGCCGCCGCGGTGATCCTGCCGGAGGGCTGCGTCATCGAGGGGCTGGACGACTCGAAGAAGCTCAGCGAGAAAAAGCGCGAGACGCTGTTCGACATCATCCGCGAAAGGGCGGTCGCTTACAGCGTCGCGTCCGTGGACGCGCGGGAGATCGACGAGATCGACATTTTGAACGCCCGCATGAAGGCGATGCAGCTTGCCATCGACGGTTTGAACGTCAAGGCGGACTTTGCCCTCATCGACGGCAACCGTGACCATGGGACGAAATACGCCGTCTCCACGCCGCACCGCACGGTCGTCGGCGGCGACGGCGTGAGCATGAGCATCGCCGCGGCATCGATTTTAGCCAAGGTCAGCCGCGACCGCTTCGTGACCGACGTGCTGGACAAGCAATATCCGCAGTATCACTTTGCAAGGCACAAGGGCTATGGAACCCGGCTGCACTACGCCATGCTCGACGAGTACGGCCCCTGCCCCTGTCACCGAAGGACTTTTCTCAAAAAGTGGGAGGCGGGGAGACCATGAGCACGACCAGAGAAGCCGGCGACCGCGGCGAAGCGATGGCCGCGGAGTATCTGCGCGAGAACGGCTATGAGATCCTTGCCTCGCAGTTCCGCTGCCGCTTCGGCGAGATCGACCTCATCGCCCGGCGGGGCGATATTCTCTGCTTTGTAGAGGTCAAGCTGCGCAGCGACCGGCGCTTCGGTCTGCCGCGCGATTTTGTCACCGCTGCCAAGCAGCGGCGTATCCGCACCACGGCGGCCTTTTACATGACGCGGCACGATCCCGACCTCTGCGCCCGCTTTGACGTGGCGGAGGTCTACGACGATGAAACGCCGCCGCGCATCGAGTACATTGAGAACGCATTTGAGTGATCGGCAGGAAAGGGGGCGGCTATGGCGCTCTACACGATCGGCGATCTGCACCTCTCGCTCGGCGGGAGCAAGCCGATGGATATTTTCGGCGATAAGTGGGCGAACCACGTTGAGCGCCTGCGTGAGTCCTTTTTGCACCTGACGGCGGACGACGTGACGGTGCTTGCGGGCGACCTCTCCTGGGGCATTTCGCTCGAGGAGTCGCTGCCGGACTTTCAGTTTATCGACGCGCTGCCCGGGCGCAAGATCATTCTGAAGGGAAACCATGACTACTGGTGGGGCACCGCCACGAAAATGAAGAAATTTTTCGAGGCGCACGGCATCGAAAGCATTGACATTTTGTTCAACAACTGCTTCTTCTACGGGGACTATGCCCTCTGCGGCACGCGCGGCTGGTTTTATGAGGAGGACGCCGCCGGCACGCACACGGGCAAGATGCTTGCGCGCGAGGCGCTGCGGCTGGAGGCCTCGTTCAAGGCGGCGGGGGAGCGGCCCATCCTCTGCTTCCTGCACTATCCGCCGCTCTACCAAGGCTACCGGTGTCCGGAGCTGCTCGAGCTCATCGACCGCTACCGCGCCGAGCGCTGCTATTACGGACATCTGCACGGCCCCACGCACCGCCGCGCCTTTGAGGGGCGGCGCGGAGAGACCGACTATGCCCTCGTTTCCGCGGATTATCTGGGCTTCGTCCCAAAAAAAATCTGCGATTAAAGGAAAAATGATAAAAAAAGGGTAGATATTTTCCAAAGCCTATGGTAAAATACCGCTTTGCAATGAGCATCATTTGCTTAATACGGAGGAAAAAGAAACATGAATGTCAAGTCTGTTGAAAAGCTCGAAAAGAGCCAGGTCGCCGTCACCGTCGAAGTGACTGCCGAGGAGTTTGAAGCCGCCGTTCAGAAGGCGTATCTCAAGATGCGCAATAAGATCAGCGTGCCCGGCTTCCGTCCCGGCAAGGCGCCCCGCAAAATGATCGAAAAGCTCTACGGCGAGGGCGTGTTCTACAGCGACGCTGTGGACGCTGCGCTTCCCGATGCATATACGCAGGCCATCGGCTCCAGCGGCCTCGATGTGGTCGGCTATCCCGAGGTCGAGATCGTGGACGATCAGATCGGCAAGGACGGCTTCACCTTCAAGGCGACCGTCGCGGTCTATCCCGAGGTCGAGCTTGGCCAGTACAAGGGCGTGAGCGCTGTGAAGGAAGAGGTCAAGGTCACGGCGGACGACGTCAAGGAGCGCCTGAACCAGATGGCCGAGCGTGAGGCCCGCCTCGTTTCCGTCGACCGCAAGGTCAAGAAGGGCGATACCGCCGTCATCGACTTCGAGGGCTTTGACAACGGAGTTGCCTTCGAGGGCGGCAAGGGCGAGAACCACGAGCTGGAGATCGGCTCGGGCAGCTTTGTTCCCGGCTTCGAGGATCAGATCATCGGCATGAAGGCCGGTGAGGAGAAGGACATCGACATCACCTTCCCCGAGAACTACACCAAGGATCTCGCCGGCAAGCAGGTCGTGTTCCACGTCAAGGTCAACGAGGTCAAGGAAAAGCAGACCCCGGCGCTCGACGACGAGTTCGCCAAGGACGTTTCCGAGTTTGAGACGCTCAAGGAGCTCAAGGACGACACCAAGGCCAAGATCACGGCCGAGCGTGAGCAGTCCGCCAAGATCGCCTTTGAGAACGCTCTGCTCGAGAAGGTCGCCGGCGACATCAAGGCCGATATCCCCGAGGTCATGATCGAAGAGCAGTGCCGCCGCTTCCTCGACGAGTTCAAGCAGCGTCTGCAGGCGCAGGGCATCCCCTACGACCAGTACTGCAAGATGACCGGCATGGACGAGGCCAAGTTCATGGAGGACGGCCGCGAGCCCGCCGTCCGTCAGGTTAAGATGGATCTTGCCATCGCCGCCATCATCAAGGCGGAGAACCTCGACGTCACCGACGAGGAGATCGAGGAGAAGTACAAGTCCATGGCCGAGCAGTACGGCATGGAGCTTGATATGCTCAAGAAGTATCTCGACGCGCCCACCGTCCGCAATCAGCTTCTGAACGAGAAGGCCATCGCCGTGGTCGTTGACAGCGCCAAGGCGGAGAAGCCCGCCAAGGCCGAAAAGACCGAGGGCGAGGAAGAGAAGAAGCCTGCCAAGAAGACCGCGAAGAAGGCCGCCGAGGGCGAAGAGGAAAAGAAGCCCGCCGCCAAGAAGACGACCAAGAAGGCTGCCGAGGGCGAGGAAGAGAAGAAGCCCGCCAAGAAGACTGCGAAGAAGGCCGCCGAGAAGGCTGAATGAGCCGGAAAACGGTTATACTTCAGCAGAAAAAAGTAAACAGGCATAAATAGAGACAGCCAATCAACCACAAATGAGGAGCATTTGTGGTTGATTGCATACATACCGGAAATTTGAACAGGGTATGAACATTTTGAACGGACACCAAGGAGGTAACCCTATGAGCTTAGTCCCTTATGTTGTCGAGCAGACCAGCCGCGGCGAGCGGTCCTATGACATTTTCTCCCGCCTGCTCAACGACCGCATCATTTTCCTCGGCGAGGAGGTCAACGACACCACCGCGAGCCTCGTCGTCGCCCAGCTCCTCTATCTTGAGGCGCAGGACCCCGACAAGGATATCCAGCTTTATATCAACTCGCCCGGCGGCAGCGTGACCGCCGGCATGGCGATCTATGACACCATGCAGTATATCAAGTGCGACGTTTCCACCATCTGCGTCGGCATGGCAGCGAGCATGGGCGCGTTCCTGCTCTCCTGCGGCGCGAAGGGCAAGCGCATCGCGCTGCCCAACGCGGAGGTCATGATCCATCAGCCCTCCGCCGGCACGCAGGGCAAGGTCACCGATATGGAGATCGACGTGGAGCACTTCCTCAAGATCAAGCAGCGCATCAATAAGATCCTTGCCGACAACACCGGCAAGACGCCCGAGCAGATCAAGTCAGACTCCGAGCGCGACAACTGGATGACGGCGGAGGAGGCCAAGGAGTACGGCCTGATCGACAAGGTCATCTACAAGCGGTAATCAATACCTGTAAAGGGAAAGGTCATTACACGAATGAGTGAAGAAAAAAGCAAGAAGCAGCTTCTCCGCTGCTCGTTCTGCGGCAAGTCGGAGAAGGAAACGCACCGCATGATCCAGGGCCCCGCCGGTGTGCGCATCTGTGACGAGTGCGTGCGGCTGTGCATGGAGATCGTGGAGGATGGCTATGAGGCCGAGCAGCACGAGTTCGATACGCCCGACGAGATCCCCACCCCGCACGAGATTCGCGCCGTGCTCGACCAGTATGTGATCGGACAGGACGAGGCGAAGGTCGCGCTGAGCGTGGCGGTCTACAACCACTATAAGCGCATCTTCTTCGGCGGCGGAGACGACGTGGAGCTGCAAAAGAGCAACATCCTGCTGCTCGGTCCCACCGGCAGCGGCAAGACGCTCTTTGCCCAGACGCTCGCCCGCATCCTCAAGGTGCCGTTCGCCATCGCGGACGCGACCACGCTCACCGAGGCGGGATACGTCGGCGACGATGTGGAGAATATCCTCCTGCGTCTTCTGCAGGCGGCGGATTACGACGTGGAGCTCGCCGAGCGCGGCATCATCTACGTTGACGAGATCGACAAGATCGCCCGCAAGAGCGAGAATACCTCCATTACGCGCGACGTCTCCGGCGAGGGCGTGCAGCAGGCGCTGCTGAAGATCGTCGAGGGCACGGTCGCGAACGTTCCGCCGCAGGGCGGACGCAAGCATCCGCACCAGGAGTTCATTCAGATCGACACGCGCAACATTCTCTTCATCTGCGGCGGCGCGTTCGAGGGACTGGACAAGATCATCGAGAGCCGTCTGGACCGCAAGAGCATCGGCTTTGACGCGGTCATTGAGGGCAGAAAAGAAAAGGATCACGCGAAGATCCTGCGCGAGGTGCAGCCGCACGACATCCTCAAATTCGGCATTATCCCCGAACTGGTGGGCCGTCTGCCGGTCATCGCCGCGCTCGACGAGCTGCGGCGCGACGATCTGGTGCGCATCCTGACCGAGCCGAAGAACGCCTTGGTCAAGCAGTATCAGAAGCTCCTGAGCTACGACGGCGCGGAGCTCGTGTTCGATCACGACGCGCTTGAGGAGATCGCCGACAAGGCCATCGAGCGCAAGATCGGCGCGCGCGGCCTGCGCGCGGTGATGGAGGGCCTGCTCACCAAGGTGATGTATGACATTCCGTCTGACCGCACGATCGACCGCGTGACCATCACCCGTGACTGCGTGGACGGCAAGGAGCCGCCGCAGCTCGGACACAGAAAAGAAGCATTGCAGGAGGGGAAGCCGGCGGCGGAGCTGCCGCCGGTCGAGCCGGCCTCCTGACGTAAGGAGACCCTATGGAAACCATCACCAAAAACATCCCGGCCCTTGCGCTGCGCGGACTCACGGTCTTTCCCCGCATGACCGCGAGCTTTGACGTGGAGCGCGAGATCTCCGTGCGCGCGCTGGAGCGCGCGATGGAGACGGGGCAGGAGATCTTTCTTGTCACGCAGCGCGAGCTGGGCGTTGAGCTGCCGGAGGAAAAGGACCTCTATGAGGTCGGCACCGTCGCGCGCGTCATTCAGATCCTGCGCGCGTCGAACTCCATGATGCGCGTCGTCATGGAGGGCGGCAGCCGTGCGCGGCTGCGCCGCCTGTGGCAGCGCGAGCCGTTTCTGCAGGCGCAGGTCGAGCTGATCGGCGAGGAAAAGTCGCCGCGGCACGGCACGCGCACCGAGGCGATGCTGCGCCAGACCTACGCGCTCTTCGGCGAGTACAGCGAGCTGCTGCCCAAGCAGCCCGAGAGCATCTTCACCACGGTCATGGACGCGACCGACCCGGGCTTTCTCGCTGATTTCATCGCGCAGAACAGCAATCTGCGCTATCAGGATAAGCAGTCTGTGCTTGAGGAGCTGCGCCCGCTGATGCGTCTGCGCCGTGTGAACGAGATCCTCAAGCGCGAGATCAGCGTCATTGCGATGGAGCAGGACATTGAAAGCAAGGTGCGCGAGCGCGTCGGCCAGATCCAAAAGGATATGATCCTGCGCGAGCAGGTCAAGGTGCTGCAGAATGAGCTGGGCGAGGGAGACAGCGACGCGGAGTTCGACGAATACCGCACGAGGATCTGCGCCTGCCGTCTGCCGGAGGAAACGGAGAAAAAGCTCCTCAAGGACGTGGATCGCCTGTCGCGTCAGCCGTTCGGCAGCGCGGAGGCCAGCGTGCTGCGCAACTATCTCGACACCGTGCTCGATATGCCATGGGGTGTGGAGACAAAGGAGCGCGTGAGCGTGGAAACGGCGCGCCGCCGTCTTGACCGCGACCACTACGGCCTGGAGAAGGTCAAGGAGCGTATTCTGGAGTTCATCGCCGTGCGCAGGCTCAATCCCGACGCCAGAGGGCAGATCATCTGCCTTGTCGGCCCGCCGGGCGTGGGCAAGACGTCCATCGCGCTGAGCATCGCCAAGGCGATGAACCGCAAGGCCGCGCGGCTGTCGCTCGGCGGCGTGCGGGACGAGGCGGACATCCGCGGTCACCGCAAGACCTACATCGGCGCGATGCCCGGCCGCATCATCGAGGCCATCTCCCGCAGCGGCTCGATGAATCCGCTGCTCGTGCTCGACGAGGTGGATAAGCTCGCGAGCGACCAGCGCGGCGATCCCGCGTCGGCGCTGCTCGAGGTGCTCGACAGCGAGCAGAACAGCGCCTTCCGCGACCACTATCTCGAAATCCCGGTCGACCTCAGCCGCGTCATGTTCCTCATGACCGCCAACACGACCGAGACCATTCCACGTCCGCTGCTCGACCGTATGGAGGTCATCGAGATCCCAAGCTACACGGACGAGGAGAAGCTACATATCGCTGTGGACTATCTGCTGCCCAAGCAGAAAAAAGCGAACGGCATCGCGCCCGCCGCGCTGCGCGTGGACGAGGGGGCGCTGCGGACGGTCATCGCGCGCTACACGCGCGAGAGCGGTGTGCGCAGCCTGGAGCGTGAGCTCGGCAGACTTTGCCGCAAGGCGGCAATGGCTTTTGCCACAACGGATGTAAAGCGTATTTCCATTACGGCAGAGAATGTGGAAAGCTATCTCGGCACGCCGCGTTATTCGCGCGACGAGGCGGCGAAGACCGATCTGGTCGGCGTGGTCAACGGCCTTGCGTGGACGCAGGTCGGCGGCGAGATCCTGCCGGTCGAGGTCGGCGTAATGGACGGCAGCGGCAAGCTGGAGCTGACCGGCAACCTCGGCGAGGTCATGCAGGAGAGCTGCAAGGCCGCTATGTCCTGCCTGCGCCAGCGTGCGGCGGAGCTGGGCATTCCGACGGACTTCTATAAGACGAAGGATATTCACATCCACTTCCCCGAGGGGGCGGTCCCCAAGGACGGGCCGAGCGCGGGCATTGCCATCACGACGGCGCTGCTCTCGGCGCTGACGGACCGCCCGGTGCGCCACGACGTCGCCATGACCGGCGAGGTCACGCTGCGCGGGCGCGTCATGCCCATCGGCGGGCTGCGGGAGAAGACCATGGGCGCGCTGCGCGCCGGCATCCGCACCGTCATCCTTCCGAAGGAGAATGAAAAGGACCTCGACGAGATCGACCCGAACGTGCGCGCAAAGCTGCGCTTTGTGCCGGTGGAGACGGTGGACGCCGTGTTCGCCGAAGCGCTGGTCTATCCCGAGGCGGCTTCCGCCGCGCGGCTCGACACCGTGCTGCCGGGGGCTGCGGAGGGCGGCAAGCTGCCCGCGCTGCGGGTCTGAAAATCAACAGAAGCGGAGTGACCCCTTATGGCGATCAACTTCAACAAGGCGGAATTTATCCTGAGCGCGACCGTGCCCGCGCAGTTCGTCCATGACGGACTGCCGCAGGTCGCGTTCGCGGGGCGCTCGAACGTCGGCAAATCGAGCGTCATCAACCGCGTGGTGAACCGCAAAAATTTTGCCCGCGTCGGCGCGAGTCCCGGCAAAACGACGCAGATCAACTACTTCAAAATCGACGGCAGGCTCTACCTCGTCGATCTGCCCGGCTACGGCTACGCGAAGGTCTCCAAGGCCGAGCGCGACCGCTGGGGCCGCCTGATGGAGAACTACTTCCAGAGCGCGGGGCTTATTGACCTCGGCGTGCTGATCGTCGATGCCCGCCACAAGCCGACAGCGGACGACGTGACGATGCGCGAGTGGTTCCGGGGAAGCGGCTGCCCGATGGTGGTCGTGGCGAACAAGCTCGACAAGCTCAAAAGGAGCGAGATCGAGCCGAACCTCGCGCTCATCCGCGAGACGCTTGACCTCGGACCAGACGATGTGCTCGTGCCGTTTTCCGCCGAGAAGGGCGAGGGAAAGGACGCGCTTATCACCGCCCTTGCCGGGCATCTCAAACGATAAAAGGAAGGTCTTCCCGCGGAGGCGCAGGGGAGACCTTCTGAATTTGAAGAAAGGGTCATGCATGGAGAGAAAGAATTACCGCATCATTGCGTTGGATATGGACGGAACGCTCCTGACATCGGACAAGACCATTGCCCCGGACACTGTGCGCGATATCCGCGCGGCAAGCGAGCGCGGCATTCATGTGGTGTACTGCACGGGCCGCGCCGTGCCGGAGCTGAAGCTGTATTTTGATATGGTGCCGATGATGCGCTACGCTGTGTGCAGCACGGGCGCGCTTGTCTATGACCGCGTGGAAAAGCACTGCATTGACCGCCGCCCGGTCAGATCGGAACTGGCTGCTGCGTTGGCGGAGACTGCAAAACGGTATCGCGCGATGCCGCATATCCTCACGGACGACGAGACCATTGTTGCCGCAGACGATGTAACGCATATGAAGGACTTTCACGCGGGGATCTATCAGCCTATGTTTGAGAGGATCACGCGCAAGGTCGCTGATATGGCTGAGGAGGCACGGTATCTTACATCCATCGGCAAGGTGAACATTTACTTCCGCTCATCGGAGGATTGCCATGCGTGTTATGAGGAGCTCAGGACGCTTCCCTTGTCCTTTGCAATGCCGGAGGAGACTACATTGGAGATGACGGCGCAGGGCGTCACGAAGGGCAGCGGCCTGAAGGCACTTGCGGACTATCTGTATATCCCGATGGCGCAGACCGTTGGGATCGGCGACTCCGATAACGACCGCGCGATGCTGCACGACGCGGGGCTTTCCGTGGCGATGGGCAACGCACAGGCGGATATCAAAGCGCAGTGCGATCTGATCACAGAGGACAACGACCACAACGGCGTAGGCGAGGCGATCCGCCGCATTTTGGAGCTTTGACGCAGACGCGCAAAGAGAAAAAACGAGAACGGCATTGCATTCCGCGGGAGCGGCGTGCAATGCCATTTTTTACAGTTTCTTAACTTCCTCTTCTTATTTCTTAACTTTCACTTTGCTTTTGAGAAAATTATACTGAAATTATCAATTCATACGTTGCATTCGCACAGACAATTTTCCGGCAGAAAGAGGTCCTTTCATGAATACATATCGCGCAGGCATCGACATTGGCTCCACCACCGTGAAGCTCGTCCTTCTAGACGAGGAGGGAAAGCTGCTCTTCGGCGAGTACCGGCGGCATTGCGCGCACACGCAGGAGGCGCTTTCGGCGCTTCTGCGCGAGGCGCGCGAGCGGGTGGGGGACTGTGCCCTGCGGGCGAAGATCACCGGCTCGGGCGCCATCAATCTCGCCAAGGCGCTCGGCATCCCATTCGTGCAGGAGGTCGTGGCTGTCGCGGACGCGCTGCGGCGCGAGGCTCCGCAGACCGATGTGGCCATCGAGCTTGGCGGCGAGGACGCGAAGATCATCTACTTCGGTACGACGCTTGAGGAGCGCATGAACGGCGTCTGCGCCGGCGGCACCGGCTCGTTCATCGACCAGATGGCGGCGCTTTTGCAGACCGACGCCGCGGGCCTTGACCGCGAGGCGGAGAAGTATCAGCAGATCTATCCCATCGCCGCGCGCTGCGGCGTGTTTGCCAAGACGGACATCCAGCCCCTCATCAACGAGGGGGCGACCAAGGCGGACCTTGCCGCCTCTATCTTTCAGGCAGTCGTCAACCAGACCATCTCGGGCCTTGCCTGCGGCAAGCCGATCCGCGGCCACGTCGCGTTCCTCGGCGGACCGCTGCACTTCCTGCCGCAGCTCAAGGCGGCGTTCATTCGCACGCTGAAGCTCACGGACGAGACCGCCATCGACCCGCCGAACTCGCACCTTTTCGCCGCGATGGGTGCGGCGCTCGACGAAACGGCGTGTGAGTCGCTGCCCATTGCCTCACTCATTGACCGGCTCACGAGCGGCGTGGAGATGGCCTTCGAGCTCCACCGCCTGCCGGCGCTGTTTGCCTCGCAGGGGGACTATGACGCTTTCTGCGCGCGCCACGCGCGGGCGGTGGTAGAGAAGGGAGACCTGGCAAGCTATACGGGCGGCTGCTTCCTCGGTGTGGACGCCGGCTCGACCACGACAAAGCTTGCGCTCATCGGCGAAGGCGGCGAGCTGCTGTGGTCGTACTACGCGAACAATCAGGGCAGTCCCATTGAGACGGCGAAGCGCGCCGTCTCCGCGCTCGCGCGCGAGCTGCCGGAGGGTGCGCACATCCTGCGCGAGTGCTCGACCGGCTACGGCGAGGCGCTGCTGAAGGCGGCCTTCTCGCTCGACGAGGGCGAGGTCGAGACCATCGCTCACTGCACCGCCGCGGCCTTCTTCGATCCGCAGGTGGACTGTGTGCTGGACATCGGCGGGCAGGACATGAAGTGCATCAAGCTGCACAACGGCAGCGTGGACAATGTGCTGCTCAACGAGGCGTGCTCGTCCGGCTGCGGCTCGTTCATCGAGAACTTTGCCGCCTCGCTCGGCTACAGCGCCGAGGGCTTTGCCAAGGAAGCGCTGTTCGCGCCGCACCCGGTCGATCTCGGCACACGCTGCACGGTATTCATGAACTCCAACGTCAAGCAGGCGCAGAAGGAGGGCGCGGGCGTGCCGGATATTTCGGCGGGTCTTGCCTATTCCGTCATCAAAAACGCGCTCTATAAGGTTATCAAGCTCGCCGACCCGAGCGAGCTTGGCGCGCACGTTGTCGTGCAGGGCGGCACCTTTTACAACAAGGCTGTGCTGCGCGCGTTTGAGAGGATCTCCGGCGCGGAGGCAGTCTGTCCCGACATTTCGGGACTCATGGGGGCGTTCGGCGCGGCGCTGATCGCCCGCAGCCACTACCATGGGCAGGAGACCGCGATGCTTCCGCTCACGGAGATCGAAACGCTGGAGTACAAGACGCAGACGCTGCGCTGCGGCGGCTGCTCCAACCGCTGTATGCTGACGGTCACGCGCTTCCCCGGCGGGCGGCGCTACACCACCGGCAACCGCTGCGAGAAGGGCGCGGGCAATACGGACGCGCACGAAAAGGGCGCGGACCTTTTCGCCTACAAGCGCGAGCGGCTATTCCGCTATCCGCCGCTTGCGGCCGAGGCTGCGCCGCGCGGTGAGCTCGGCATCCCGCGTGTGCTGAATATGTACGAGAACTACCCCTTCTGGGCGACATTTTTCAAGGCCCTCGGCTTCCGCGTGATCCTCTCGCCGCTCTCCGACCGCAGGCTCTACGAGCGCGGCATGGAGTCCATTCCGTCCGAGTCCGAGTGCTATCCCGCGAAGCTCGCCCACGGCCATGTGCAATGTCTCATCGACGAGGGCGTGCATACCATCTTCCATCCCTGCGTGTTCTTCGAGCATCAGGAGACGCCGGACGCGCAGAATCATTTCAACTGCCCCATCGTGGTGTCCTACCCCGAGAATCTGAAGAACAACGTGGAGGCGGCCGCCGACGGCGAGGTGGAGTATCTCAAGCCCTTCCTTGCCTTCACGAGCGAGAAGACGGTCGCCGACCGCATGGCGCGCTTCTGCCGCGAGCAGTGGGGAATACCGGAGAAGGAAACGCGGCAGGCGGTTTCCCTTGCCTGGGCCGAGCAGCAAAGGGCCAAGGAGGATATTCGCGCCGAGGGCGCGCGGGTGCTCAAAAAAATGCGGCAGGAGGGACGCTGCGGCGTCGTTCTCGCGGGGCGGCCCTACCATCTTGATCCTGAGATCAACCACGGTATCCCCGAGCTGATCGCTTCCTACGGCCTTGACGTGCTGACCGAGGACAGCCTGCCCATCGACTTCACCCCCGAGCGCCCACTGCGCGCGAACGACCAGTGGGTATACCACTCCCGCCTCTACACGGCGGCGGAATTCGTGCGCCGGTGCGACGGTCTCGAGCTCATTCAGCTCAACTCATTCGGCTGCGGCCTTGACGCGGTGACCACCGACCAGGTCTCCGAAATTCTCGAGGGCAGCAACAAGCTCTACACCGTTCTCAAGATCGACGAGGTCAACAACCTCGGCGCGGTGCGTATCCGCATCCGCAGCCTGCTCGCCGCCATGAGGATCCGACGTGAGAAGGGCATCTACGCGCACCCGCAGAGCGCGGCCTACCACCGCGCGGCCTTCACGAAAAAAATGCGCGACGAGAAGTGGACGCTGCTCGCGCCCCAGATGAGCCCCATTCACTTTGATATTCTCGAGCCGGTGTTCGCCAAGCACGGCTACAACGTGGTACTGCTCAAGAACGACGACCGAAAGGCCATCGACATGGGGCTCAAGTACGTCAACAACGACGCCTGCTTCCCGTCCATCACGGTGGTCGGCCAGCTTATGGAGGCGGTGACCTCGGGCCGCTATGACACCGATCACCTTGCCCTCATGATGACGCAGACGGGCGGCTGCTGCCGCGCGAGCAACTACGTCGGCTTCATCCGCCGCGCGCTGGAAAAGGCGGGCTACGGCCACATTCCGGTCGTCTCCGTCAACCTCAACGGCATGGAGAGGAACGAGGGCTTCACGCTCTCCAAGGGCCTCATTATGGACGCGGTCCACGCGCTGGTCTACGGCGACCTCTTCATGCGCTGCCTCTATCATGTGCGCCCCTATGAGCTGGAAAAGGGCAGCGCCGAGGCGATCCATCAGAAGTGGAAGGAGATCTGCGTCGATTCGCTCGTGAACCCCAAAACGAAGTGGCGCTATGCCGACGTCTGCCGCGGCATCGTGGCGGACTTTGACGCGTTGCCCATCGACGAGACGCTGCGCAAGCCCCGTGTCGGCATTGTGGGCGAAATTCTGGTGAAGTATATGCCGCTCGCGAACAACCATTTGGTCGAGCTGCTTGAGGCCGAGGGGGCCGAGGCCGTCGTGCCTGACCTGCTGGACTTCTTCAACTACAGCATCTACGGGCGCGACTTCCGCCATAAGAACCTCGGCACCTCGTGGAAGGATTCCGTGGTCGCCAAGGCCGGCGTGGAGATGCTCCGCCGTCTCCGTGCGCCCGCGCTCGAGGCGCTGGAGAAAAGCCGCCGCTTTGAGGCCCCCATGCCCATTGAGGATGTTGCCAAGCTCGCCGAGCCGTTCCTCGCCATCGGCAACCAGTACGGCGAGGGCTGGTTCCTCACCGGCGAAATGGCGGAGCTGCTCACCTCCGGCACACCGAACATCGTCTGCATCCAGCCGTTCGCGTGCCTGCCGAACCATGTGGTCGGCAAGGGCGTCATCAAGGCGCTGCGCAAGTCGTACCCGTGGGCGAACATCGTTGCCGTGGACTACGACCCCGGCGCGAGCGAGGTCAATCAGCTCAATCGCATCAAGCTGATGCTTTCCTCCGCACGCCGCGCGATGCAGGGCGGCGCAGCGCAGGACGCGGAAGCGCTGCCGATAGCCCGCTGAGCACCGGATGCAGCAGAAAAAAATGACCGCTCTCCGACGGGAGAACGGTCATTTTTTGCGCGGTGCGTGAAGTGCGTGCCGTATTCCTTGCAATTCCCGTGTATGCGTGGTAGAATCAATGCACTAATCGAAACGGAGACTATTATGGGCATTCTTTTTGAAAACTGCGATCTTCTGCTGCGCGGGGAGGACGGCGGGTACTCGACGCTGCACGGCTTCCTCGGGGTGCGCGGCGATACCATCGACTACATCGGCACGGAAAAACCGACGGGGGAGTATGAGGAGCACAAAAGCATGGAGCATAAGCTGCTTATGCCCGGCCTCATCAACTGCCACAATCACTCGCCCATGGTGCTGCTGCGCGGCGTAGGCAGCGGCCTGCCTTTGCGTGAGTGGCTGTTCGACAAGGTCTTTCCCATCGAGGACCGGTTGGTGCCCGAGGACATCGCGGCGGGCAGCCGTCTTGCCATCCTCGAGATGCTGGCGAGCGGCACGACGAGCTTTTCCGATATGTATTTTTTCCCCGCCGAGACGGTCGCCGCCGTCGCGGAAGCGGGCATGAAGGCAAACATCAGCCGCTGCGTGCAGTGCTTTGATGAAAACCAGACCGTGGAGCAGAACACGCAGATCCCACAGTCGGTGGAGCTGTTTGAGAAGTACCACAACGCCAAAAACGGGCGCATCCGCATCGACTTTTCCATTCATGCGGAGTATACCTGCAAGCCGCACATCGTCCGCGCCTACAGCGAGCTCTGCAAGGCACACGGCGGGCGGATGCACATCCATCTCTCCGAAACACAGCGCGAGGTGGATGAGTGCATCGCGCGCTATGGCAAGTCCCCTGTCGCGTGGTTCGAGGAGCTGGGGACGCTGGACAGCCCCACCGCCGCAGCGCATTGCGTCGCCGTGAGCGACGAGGATATTGCCATTCTGAAGCGCCACGGCGTGAATGTTATCCATAATCCTACAAGCAATCTCAAGCTCGGCAGCGGCTTTGCGCCGGTGCGGAAGCTAATGGATGCGGGCATTAACCTCGCCCTCGGCACGGACGGCGCGGCGAGCAACAACAACCTGGATATGTTTGAGGAAATGCACCTGGCCGATATCATGCCCTGCGGCTACCGCCACGACCCGACGGAGGTCAGCTCCGCCGAGGTGCTGGACATGGCAACGGTCAACGGTGCAAGACTACAGGGGCGCAGCGATACCGGCGTGTTGGCGGTGGGGAAGAAGGCGGATATTATTGCGCTCGATCTGGACAAGCCCCACCTCTATCCGAACTTCGATACCCCCGCGCTGCTGACCTGCGCGGCCCACTCGTCCGACGTGGTGCTGACGATGGTGGATGGGAAAATTCTGTACGAAAACGGCGAATACAAGACGCTCGACCGCGAGAAGGTATTTTATGAGGCCCGCGCGGCGGTCAAGCGGCTTTATGCGTAAGGAGGAGAACGATGCAGAGAGCGGATCACGATTTAGCCTTTATGCTGCAATATGAAAACATCGCATGGTACGAGGACGGTAAAGTAAATATACTTGATCGCCGCATCTATCCCGCGAGGGTCGAATTTGTCACCTGCCATACCCATCAGGAGGTCGCGCAGGCCATCACCGACATGGTGACGCAAAGCGCGGGACCGTACACCGCCGTGCCGATGGGCATGGCGCTCGCGGCGCACGAGTGCCGCGGTAGGACTGCCGCGGAGCAGATGGAATATCTGCGGAAGGCGGCGCACACCATCTCCCACGCGCGGCCCACGACGGTCAAGCGTATGGCACTTTTGTGCGACCTGTGCCTTGCCGAGGCGGAGCGCGCCCTCGCCGCGGGCGAGGACACAGCGCAGGCCATCGTGAATAAAACGGTCGAGCTGAACAACACCCGCTACGAGCGTGTGGCGAAGATCGGTAAGTACCTTGTCGATCTGTTCCCCGAGAACGGCACGGTGATGACGCATTGCTTTGCCGAGACCATCGTCGGCATGATGCTGCGCGAATGCAGCGAGAGAGGAAAGCGTATCCGACTCTTCTGCCCCGAGACGCGCCCCTATTTTCAGGGTGCGCGCCTGACCGCGACGGTTTGCCGCGATATGGGCTTCGATGTCACCGTCATCTCCGACAATATGCCGGCCTTCGTCATGCAGCGCGAGGGCGTGGACGTGTTCACCACCGCCGCCGACGCCATCTGCTGCGACGGCCATGTGGTCAACAAGGTCGGCACGTTCCAGAACGCCATCGTCGCCAAGTACATGGGCATACCGTACTTCGTCACCGGTGCGCCCGACCAGGGGCATCTGACCGTGGACACGGTGCACATCGAGATGCGCGACCCGAACTTCACCCTGCAGGCAATGGGCGTGCGCACGGCGGCGGAGGGCGTGAAGGGCTACTATCCCGCCTTTGATATCACGCCGCCGCATCTGGTCTCCGGCGTGGTGACCGACCTCGGCATCTATTCGCCCTACGATCTGCACCGCTACTTCACCGACGGGCACATCGACGAGCACAACCTTGTTGTGTGAGGAGGGGAAGACGATGAAAACGATCACAGAGCTGCGGCAGGAGATCGTGGACCGTTCCCTGCAGGCTTTTCATGAGGGACTGTTTTCCGGCACGAGCGGGAATATGAGCTGCTATCTGCGCGAGGAAGACCTCATGCTCATCACGCCGACCTCGGTGCGCTACGACGTGATGCGCGCGGAGGATATCGTGGTCCTGCGGCTCGACGGTACGGTGGTCGAGGGACATCTGAAGCCTTCAAGCGAGTGGCGGATGCACGCGGCGGTGTATGAGGGTTGTCCCGATGTGAACGCCGTGTTCCATACCCATTCGCCCTACGCCACGGCCTTTGCCGTGAACCACCAGACTATCCCCGCCGTGCTGATCGAGGCGCTGGTGTTCCTCGGCGGCGACATCCGCTGCGCGGACTACGCGACGCCCGGCACGAAAGAAGTCGGATTGAACGCGGTCCCGGCGCTTGAGGGACGCAGGGGCTGTACGCTCGCAAACCATGGCGTGCTCGCCGTGGGCGGCGACCTCGCGCAGGCGTATCTCAACGCCGAGTATATCGAGGATGTGGCGAAGATCTACACCATCGCCCGCTCCGTCGGCACACCGGTGGAGCTGAAAAGTCTATAAAAAGCAGGGGAGCCGTTCCGTTTGGAACGGCTCCCCCGACAGTCTGTCGGCGGGGAGAGGGATTCCCGCCTTTTTTAGAGCTCAGGGCCCTGATTCTTCTTTGCCGCGGCGGCCGCTTCCTGCGGCGCAAAATAGCGGGATAACGGGCGGTAGAGCAGCGCGGTGATGACGAGGCAGAGCACCAAGTCGATCACCATGTAGCTGCCGTTGTAGGCGGCGGAGTAGATATAGGGGTTGGCAAAGGTCGTGTTGAACAGCTCCGTCGGCTCATAGATGCGGTAGATCGTGATGCCGCTGATGAAGTGGACGAGGAAACGGCACAGGCAGCCGACGACCGTGCCGATGTACACGCCGCCCTTCTGCTTGCGGAACAGGCAGGCCACGCCCAGCACGCCGTAGGCGAGCACATAGTCGAGCAGCATCGAGGTCGGGCCCCAGGCGTAAGCGCCGTCGAAAATGAGCTGCAGAAGGCCGTAGGCGAAGGAGGCGAGAAAGCTCTCCTTGCAGCCCCAGCGGGCACAGTAGAGGAAGATCGGCAGCATACCGATGCACACGCTGCCGCCCTGCGGCAGCTCAAGGAGCTTGACATAGCTCAGCGCGGTGGCGGCGGCTACCATCAGTGCGCCCTCGGTGAGGGCGCGGGTCTTGGTTTGGGTCATGGTTTTTCTCCTGCTTTCTGAAAAGATCAACCCCAATGGTCCGATGAAAAAATGCCGCATTGCGGCGATCGCAATGCGGCATACCTCATCAATATCCTTCGCATTCCTACGCCGGCATTACCCGGATCAGGTTCGAGGGACTGGGACGGCGTTACGCCCCGATCTCAGCCGGCTTGCGCCAGCGCCCCTTGGAATTGTCGAGTTTTATTATAGGTTTTTGAACGGGTTTGTCAAGGGGTGATCTGCACAATTTTTACGACTTGCCATCGTGCGCGGCTTACGTTACAATAAGGACCATAAACCATCCCGGGGAGGGAAAACCATGAAACGCTGCTTTATCTACGCCGCGGGCACCTTTTACGGTCTGCGGGAGCGTCCCCGCGCGGGCGAGCTTCAGATCGCCGCGGATGCGGGGCTTTTGCTCTGTGAGCGCCTCGGCGTCAAGCCGGACCTCGTGCTCGGGGACTTTGACTCGATGGACGTCTGTCAAGCGCCGGCGGACTGCATCCGCGTGCCGGTCGAAAAGGACGACACCGACACCATGCTCGCGCTCCGCGAGGGACTTCGCCGCGGCTGCGATACCTTCTATCTCTATGGCGCGACGGGCGGCGCGCGGCTCGACCACACGCTCGCCAACCTCCAGTCGCTTGCCTTTCTCCTGCGTCATGGGGCAAGGGGTTATCTCTACGACCAAAATTTCGTCTACACCGCCATCGAAAATGAGACGCTCACGCTCGCGCGCGAGGTGGACTGGGGCATTGTCTCGCTCTTCAGTATGGGCGACCGCGCCGAGCACATCACGCTCGAGGGGCTGCAATATCCGCTCACGGACGGGGCGATCGACTGCGGCTTCCCGCTCGGTGTGAGCAATCACATCGTCGCGCCGACGGCGCGCATCACCGTGGGGCGCGGGCCGCTGCTCGTCGGCTGGGAGCTGCCGAAATCGGCCGGGGAGGAGTAAAATTCTCGCACGGCGAGAGACAGTCCCGCTCCGTTGGGTGGCATTCTCTCTGACGTGGCGGTAGAATCGAGCCATCCAAAGACCAAAAGGAGGTCGCTTTTATGGAAAAGAAAACAATGGGCAGCTTCCTCGCGGCCCTGCGCCGCGCGAGCGGCATGACGCAGAAGGAGTTGGCGGAACGGTTGAACGTGTCGGACAAGTCCGTCTCCCGCTGGGAGCGCGACGACGGCGCGCCGGATCTTGCGCTTATTCCGGTCATCGCGGAGGTATTCGGCGTGACCTGCGACGAGCTGCTGCGCGGCGAACGAGCCGCGGCGGGGGAGGAGCAGGGCGCGCAGTCCACGCCAAAGGGCGAGCAGCAGAAAAAGCACCTGCTCGCGGCGAGCCTTTCGCGCTTTCGCTCGCGCTGCTGCATCGCGCTGGCCTGCTCCTTCGGGGGCTTTCTGGTCGCGATGGCCTTCAACAGCGCCCTTGACCGCGCGCTGCTCGGCTTCTTCCTCGGCGCGGTGTTCTTTGTCGCGGCGGCCGCCGTTGAGACCGTGCAGCTCAATGCCGCGCTCCTTGCCATACACGACGAGGAGGGGGAGGATGTGGACGCCTTCCGCCGCGCGGTCGTCCGCGGCGCGGAGCGGACCTACGGGGCCGCATGGGTGCTCTTTGCCTGCACGCTGCCGCTGCTGTGGGCGTTTCATCCGGTCACGATAAACGGCTTCACCGTCAGCCGCACGGGCGTCGGCGTCTCGCTCACGTTCTGGCAGGCGGCGCTTGTGCTGCTCGCCGCGGTGCTGCTCGCTTTTTTTGCCGTATGGATCGCCGAGCGCCGGCTGGTGAAAAAGAGATTCCTCCCGCCGGAGGAGAAAACGGAGGCGCAGCGCAAAAACGACAGGCTCCTGCGCACTACGGTGCTCACGCTCTGCGCGGTGCTGGCGCTGAGCGCCTTTATCAACCGCGCGCTTGTCGGCTTTGGCGACACAAGGCTGCTCGCCGAGGGAACGGAGTTCACGGACTTTGACTCGTTCAAGCGTTATATGCGAAAGCCCGTCAAGCCGACCTATGACAGCGGCGGAGGGTTTGCGACGGAGACCGCCGTTGCCGAAAGTCCGCTCTACTACGAGAACGATACGCCGATCTACCGCTCGCAGACCGAGGGCGCGACCATTGAGGACGACAACGGGAATGTGCTCTGCTACTTCATCTGGCGCAACCGCTCGGTCGTTTTCTGGCGGACAGGGCCAAAGGCAGACGGCTATCTGCCGGTGACTGTCTACACGCAGGAGGCGATGTCGCTGGCACAGCAGAAGGCGAAGCACATCAACATGGTGTTCTACGGCGTCTATGCGGTTGAGATCATTGCCGCGGCGGCATACTATCTCCGCAAGCGCGAAAAGTGAAGAGAGCAAAGAGAAAGCGCAGCCAAACGGCTGCGCTTTCCTTATGCTGTTTTCAGATATGAACGACCTTCAGCTCGCTCGCCTCAAAGAGGCCGAGACGCTTGCCGACGTTGACGTACACCTGCGGGTCGCCGCTGGTACAGATGGTGAAGGTGCCCCTCTTCTGCGGGTTCAGGGCATTCTGCTCGGCGAGGTACGCCTTGACGGCATTCGCCTGCTCGAGCGCGGGGTTGATGAGGTGCAGCTGCGGATAGCACTCGTGGAAGTTTTCCTCCACGATGGGGTAGTGCGTGCAGCCGAGAATCAGGTCGTTGACCTTCTCGCGGGAGAGAATGTTGTCGACCTGCGTGGTGATCTCAAGATTGATGTCGTGCTGGTTGAAGTCGCCGCGGTCCACGAGCGCAGCGAGCAGGGGAGAGCCCTTGCCGACCACATGGCAGTCGGGGTTGCCCTGATGGATGAGCTCGGCGTACTTGCCGGAGGCGACGGTGAATTCCGTGCCGATCAGGCCGACGCTGGAGAGCTTTTCGCGGATGACGTACTTGGCGGCCTCCTCCACGATGCTGATGATGCGGAAGTCGAAGCAGGGACGAAGGCGCTCGGCCATCGTGGAGATGGTGTTGCACGCCACGGCGGTACACTTCACACCGTTGGAGCCGAGGAACTGGAGCATATGGCAGCTCAGCTCAAAGATCTGATCTGCGGTCTTGTTGCCGTAGGGGCAGTTGGCGCTGTCGCCGAAGTAGATGATGTCCTCACCGGGCAGGATGCGCTGCAGCTCGCGCACGACGGTCAGTCCGCCGATGCCGCTGTCCATCACGCCGATGGGATTGGACTTGTTGAGCATGGTAAAACCTCCTCAAAATGCAGTGGCATTTTCTTCCGTTATTGTACCACAGGAAAGACAAATTGCAAGCAGAAAGATATGGACGGAAATTATATGGGACTTTTCTGCGAAAATCCTTGCAATTCTGTAAATTTCTGCTACCATAATATTTGGTGGAGTTTGGCGCAGTATGCCGTCTCTGCCGTGGGAACTACAAAATACGGATCGGGAACACACAGAAGATTGGTGACGGTATGACGATTTTTAACTTTATTTCGCTCTTCGGCGGGCTGGCACTGTTTCTCTACGGTATGCAGCTCATGGGCGACGGATTGAAGAAGGGCTCGTCCGGTGCGCTCAAGGCGGCGATGGAGAAGGTGACGAACAATCCGCTCGTCGGCTTCCTGCTCGGCCTTGCGGTCACGGCGGTCATTCAGAGCTCGACGGCGACCATCGTGCTCACCTCGGGCCTTGTCGGCGCGGGCGTGCTGACGCTGCACCAGTCCATCGGCATCATCCTCGGCGCGAACGTCGGCACGACCATCACGGGTCAGATCATCCGTCTGCTCGACCTCAACGCCGACGGCGGCGCGTGGCTCAATCTGTTCAAGCCCTCCACGCTCGCGCCCCTTGCGGCCATCGCGGGCATCCTCTTCATCATGGCCATCAAGACGCCGCACAGCGACACCGTCGGCAGCATCACGATGGGCTTCGGCATCCTCTTTACCGGCCTTCTGAACATGACCGCAGCGGTCAGTCCGCTGGGTGAGTCGCCCGCGTTTGCGCAGATGTTCTCCGGCCTTGCCGACGCGCCGGTGCTCGGCTTCCTCGCCGGTACGGGCGTGGCCTTCCTCATTCAGAGCTCGTCGGCGACCATCGGCATCCTGCAGGCGCTCTCCATGACGGGCGCGCTGACGTTCGGCTCGGTCTACGCCATCATCATCGGCGTGAACATCGGCGACTGCGTGACCACCGCCATCGTCTGCTCCATCGGCTCGAAGGCGGACGCCAAGCGCACGGGCGTCGTCCACATTATCTTCAACCTCTGCGCCTCCGTTATCATCATCACGGCGCTGACCGTCCTGCACCATGCGGGCGCGCTCGACGGCCTGTGGGGGCAGACGATGACCTCCGGCGCCATCGCGAACGTCCACACGATCTTCCGCCTTTCCACCGCGGTTCTGCTCCTGCCGGTGTGCGGGCAGTTTGAAAAGCTCTCCCGTGTCCTCGTCAAGGACGATCAGCAGATCGGCGAGAACGTCGACCACGAGCTATCCCAGCTCGATGAAAAATTCTTTGCCTCTCCCGCGCTGGCGCTCTCCGCCGCGTCGGACGCCATCAGCGCCATGGCGCGCCTTGCGCGCACAGGCGTGATGAGCGCGCTGGACGTTCTGCATCATTTCGACCGGCATACCATCGACGTGATCGACCGCAACGAGGACCACATCGACGCATTGGCCGACAGCGTGGACAATTATCTCATCAAGCTCTCCAGCCACGTCCCGCCGGGGCACGGCAACGACCTGCTGAACTACTACATCCAATGCTTCTCCGAGTTTGAGCGCATCGGCGACTATGCCGTGAATCTCACGGAGAATGCCGAGGAGCTGCGCGGCAAGGGTATTGAATTTTCCGAGACCGCGCAGCAGGAGCTGCAGGTGCTCGGCGAGGCTCTGCGCGAGATCATGGACTATGCCTACCGCAGCTTCACCGCCGTGGACGCGCAGACCGCCCGCCGCATCGAGCCGGTGGAGGAGGTCGTGGACGACATGGTGGCGACGCTCCGCACCAACCACATCCGCCGCCTGCGCGACGGGCAGTGCACGGTCTACGCGGGACTCGTGTTCCTCGATATTCTCATCAACGCCGAGCGTATCGCCGACCAGTGCTCCAACCTCGGCGTCTACACCATCTCGCAGTTCGATCCATCGGTCATGAACAGCCACCACGAGTATATCCACCGCCTGCACCAGGGCAACGATCCGGTGTTCAACCGCGAGTATCAGGAAAAGCACGAAAAATACTTCGGAATGCTCAGTGCCATCAACGACTGAGCAAAAAAAGACAGAGAAAAAAGCGCCGCGGCTGCGGCGCTTTTTTGCGTCCTTATTTCAGCGTATCGCTGTTGTTGAGCACCGGCACGCTGTAGAGGAACAGCACGTCCGCGCCGGTGAAGTCCAGCAGCTTGCCCATCTGGGAGGAGGGAAGATAGCGGATATCCGCCAGCGTGATCTTTGCGTAGCCCTCAGCGAGCAGGGGAGCAAGGGAGCTGCCGAAGGAGTCGCGGAAGACGATCAGCTCGCGGTCGGTTTCGGCGTTCGGATTTTCGATCGACAGGAGAGAGATCGAGCCGGAGAGGAACAGCTCATAGGGGTCGTTCCCCGCGCCCTTTTCCATGTCGTACACCGCGCCGGGCTTGCCGGTCTCGTAGTTGTAGACCGTGCAGTCCGCCAGCGTTTCACTCGTGAGATAGCGTAGCTCGTCGGGCTGCATAGGCAGCGCCGCGTAGCCGTAGTACACGCCGTAGTAGGGGCGGTCGAGCACCTGCTCCGTGTACTCGTCCGTGAGCGCCACGCCCATCTCACGCGCGAGGTACGCTGCCACGGATGGCAGTCTTTCCTGCCGCCAGTGGGAGTCCGTGCGGTAGTAATCGTCCAACGTCAGCTGACCGAAGAGGTCGATATACTGCGCGAAGTCCGTCTGCTCCCGCAGAGCCTCGACGAAGGCTTCGTAGTCAATGGCGGGATAGCCGTTCGTCTCCGCGAGAAAGTAGTTCTTGTCGGGGATGACGGAGAGATAGACCCTTGCGCCCGCGTCCGCCATGAAATTCTCGTAGAGGTAGCGGAAGCGCTCGGCGGCGTGGTCGATGGAGCTTTCGTTCATCGGATATTCGAGCTTTGCGGCATAGCCGTCCTTGATATAAACGCCGTTGTTGTCCTTCTGCCGGTAGACGTAGAGCCGGTTGAGCGCCTTGAGCGTGCGCCACTCGTCGCGCAGAGGGAACTGGTCGAGCGCATAGCCCTCAAAGTCGGACATGAATTTGCCGCTGAGCACGGCGTCCATGCGGACGGCGGGAAGCTGTTTGAGCCTGCGCCGCTCGCTGAGCGAGAGACTGTCGGCGGGCTTGAGCGCCGCCCACGCCCCGAAGCCGAAAAGAAACGCGGCAAGGAGCACGACGGTCACGATATTTTTGATGCGTTTGTTCATCCTCGCACCCCCTTAGAAGCGGAAATACAGGAACGGATTGAATGAGCCGTCCACAAGATAGCCGGTCGAGACCGCGAGCACAGAGACGAGCACGAGCGGCTCGAGAAGATCAAGGACCGCGGCTCCCGCCTTGGTCGAGCTGAGCTGCTCCACGATCCGCTTTGGCAGCGGCGTCGCGCCGACGATGCCGATGAGAAACACCACGGCAAAGCTCCGGAGGTAGTACAGGCTGATCGGGTTGACCGCGCTCACGCCCGCCGCGCCGAACAGTCCGCCGATGGTCGCGGCGGCTTCGCCGACGCTGTTCGCGTCGAAGAGCACGAAGCTCACGACCACGAGCAGCAGGACATAGATGTGCTTGAAAACGCGCGTTTTCGCAAGCGCCCTGCCGTACCAGAGCTTTTCCGCCGTCAGGAACACGGCGAAGAATAGCCCCCACAGCACAAAGTTCCACGCCGCGCCGTGCCAGAGACCGGTCAGCAGCCAGACGACCAGAATATTGCGCAGCCACTTTGTTTTGCTCACGCGGTTGCCGCCGAGCGGGATATACACATAGTCGCGGAACCATGAGCCAAGGCTCATGTGCCAGCGCCGCCAAAACTCCGTGATGCTCGCTGAGATGTAGGGATAGTCGAAGTTCTCAAGATAGCGGAAGCCGAAGATGCGCCCAAGGCCGATGGCCATGTCGCTGTAGCCGGAGAAATCGAAATAGATGTTCAGCACGCAGGCGACGGCGTAGAGCCAGTAAAAGAGCACGGAGCGGTCGCCGCTCGCCTTGAACGTCGTGATAAGCTCGTAAAAGACGTTCGCCAGCAGGACCTTTTTGCCCAGCCCCAGCACGAAGCGCCGCGCGCCGGCGGCGACGTCCGCGAGGGAATGGGTGCGATGCTCCAGCTGAGAGGCAATGTCCGAATAGCGCACGATGGGGCCGGCGATGAGCTGCGGGAACATGGCGATATAGGCGGCAAGGTCGATGAAATTACGCTGCGCCTTCACGTCGCCACGGTAGACGTCCACCACATAGCTGAGGATCTGAAAGGTGTAGAAGCTGATGCCGATGGGCAGCGCCACGCGGAGCAGCGGAATATGCAGCCCCGTGAGCGCGTTAAAGCCGGAGAGGAAGAAGTCCGCGTACTTGCAGTAGCCCAGAAGTCCCAGACTGAACACGAGCGAGAGCGTCAGAAAGAGCTTCGCGCGCCCGCGATCCGCCCGGTATTTCTCCACCAGACGGGCAAGCACATAGCCCTGCACGATGGACGCGAGCATGAAAACAACGAATTTCGGCTCGCCCCAGGCATAGAAGAACAGGCTTGCGAGCAGCAGCACGGTATTTTTCCAACGCATCGGTACAAGGAAATAGAGCACGAACACGCAGGGCAGGAAATAGAAAAGGAAGGGAATACTGGAAAACAGCATACGGTTGGCTCCTCATTTGAAATGGACAGCGCCCGCACCAAAGCGGTTCGGGCGCTGCTGTATTATTGCGCGCTTAGGCGACCGGCGCTTCAAGGGCGGTGTCTTCGCCGTCGGAGAACTCACCTTCGCCGATCATCTCGTCATAGGCGATGGCAGCGTCGGAATACGCCGCCTGAAGCTTATCGCGGAAGGTGTTCACCAGCTCCTCGTCACCGTAGACGGAGACGACATAATTGCCCAGCGTGGCGATGACCAGCTTGTCGGGGAAGCCGCACATCCACTGCTTGTTCTGGATGGCGTCGCGCAGGTCCTCGGCGAGCTTCGCCGCGTCGTCGCCGTTCTTCACGCGCAGCGCGCCGCAGGTGAAGGTGTTGGCGTTCATCATGTGCATGAGGGAGGCGGCGTCGTCGATGAGAGAGGCGTCCTCAGTCGGCACGGTGAGCAGGAAGTTAAGGTTGTCCGCGTTGGAGGGGTCGAACGCGCCGGGGGCATCGTCAACGCTGGTTTCATAGTCGCCGCCGGCAGCGGGGAACTTCTCGTCGTCGGTGTAGCTGTCCCAAACCTTGGTGAGCAGGGCAAGGGAGTCGGCGGGAGCGTCGGCCTTGCCGTCGTCCTTCTTGCCGCAGGCCATCAGCGAAACGGCCATGACGAGGGCGAGGATGAGGGAAAGTGTTCTTTTCATGTGGTTGGTTCTCCTTGAAAAATGTATTTTGCCGGTCACAAAAGTGACTTCGGGATGTATAGACGCAGAAAAACCGAAAAGGTTCCCATATTTTACAGGAAATTTTTGCTTTTGTCAAAGCCGCCGCACGCAGACGCTTGCATTGACGAGGAATCGTTGCTATAATACCCAAAAACCATTCTTTATAAAGGATAACGCAATGAAAGAGATTTTAAACACAATGCTTTCCTCTTTGACGCGCGGTGAGGGCGTGATGCTCTGCAGCATCCTGAAGGCCGACGGCTCCTCCCCGCGCGGCGCGGGCGCACACATGGCGGTCTTTGCCGATGGCACGGCGCTCGGCACGGTCGGCGGCGGCGCGGTGGAGCGGCAGTCCGTTCTCCTCGCGCGCGAGCTGCTGAAGGGGAAGCGGAACGCCCTGCGGGACTTCGCGCTCCACCCTGAGGCGGCGAACAGCACGGGCATGGTATGCGGCGGCGACGTGACGGTTTGGTTCCAGTATATTCCGCCTGAGAACGCCGCGCAGATCGGAGTGTTGCGCGCCTGGCGCGACGCGCTCGGCGGCGGCAGGAACGTCTGGCTCTGCCTCGTGCTCGACGGCGAGACGCTGCGCGAATTTCGCCTCCTTACGGCGGATGAGCTGCGCCACGGCACGGAGGGCTTCTTTACCTCCCGACCCTACTGGGACGGCAGCACCTTTGTCGAGCCCATCGTCCGCGCGGGGCGTGTCTACCTCTTCGGCGCGGGCCATGTCGGCCGCGCCCTCGCCCCGGTGCTGCGCTATGTCGGCTTTGAGGTCACGGTGTACGATAACCGCTCGGAGCTGGCAAGCCCCGCACATTTCCCTACGGCGCATGAGATCATCGTCGGCGATTTCCGCCGTATTTTTGACAAGGTCTCACTGACCGCCGACGACTACGCCGTGGTCATGACGCCGGGCCATCAGGCGGACTATGAGATCTTAGAGCAGGTGCTTCGCACGCCGGCAACCTACATCGGCTGCATCGGCAGCCGGAAGAAGGTCGCGCTCACGCGCGAAAGGCTCGCCGCGGCGGGCTTCTCGCAGCAGGATATCGACCGCGTTCACGCGCCCATCGGTCTGCCGATCCTGGCTGAAACGCCGGAGGAGATCGCCGTCAGCGTCGCGGCCGAGATGATCCGCCACCGCGCGGAGCATCTGTAAAGGAGTGTTGCTATGCAGATCGCGCCATTGCTGAATATCGGTCGCGGCGTCACCGCGCTCATCGGCGGCGGCGGCAAAACGACGCTGCTCTATACGCTCACGGAGGAGCTGCGGAAAAAGGGCACGGTCCTTCTCTGCACCTCGACCCACATCATGCGCCCGATGCAGTACGAGGTGCTGGAGCGGGCGGGCGAAGCGGAGATCTCCGCCGCGCTTGCCGCGCACGGTGCGGTCTGCGTCGGGGAGCCGTCCGCCGAGGGAAAGCTCGGCCCGCCGTCGCTCTCCTTTGACGCGCTCGCGCGGCTCGCCGACTATGTGCTCGTTGAGGCTGGCGGCTCCAGGCGTCTGCCGCTCAAGGCGCACGCGCCGCATGAGCCGGTCATTCCGGCAAATGCCCAGCGCGTCGTGCTGGTCGTCGGTGCGGACGGCTTCGGCAAGCCCATCCGCGATGTCTGCCATCGGAGCGAGCGTTATGCCGCACTGTGCGGTGTCAGTGAGAACGCGCTTGTTACGCCGGAGCTGGAGGCCGCGGTCCTGCTCGCCGAGGGTCTCGGCGACCGCGTTTACATCAATAAGGTCGAGACGGCGGAGGACTACGACCGCGCCGCCGCGCTCGCGAACCGGCTCACCTGTCCGGTCACGGCAGGGAGCCTGCACAAGGGGGTATATCTATGCTTGCGCTGATCCGCGGGGCGGGCGATCTCGCCACCGGCATCGCGCTGCGCCTTTGGCGCAGCGGCATCCGGGTCGTGCTGACCGATTTGGAGCGCCCGACGGCCATCCGCCGCACGGTCGCCTTCTCCGAAGCCATCGTCTACGGCGAAACGACGGTCGAGGATGTGACCGCCCGTCCGGCCGCAAACGCGGACGAGGCGCGCGCCCTGCTCGCGCAGGGCATCGTTCCCGTGCTTGCCGACCCCGGCTGCGCCTGTCGCGAAGCGCTCGCGCCCGACGCGCTGGTGGACGCCATCCTTGCCAAGCGCAACCTTGGCACAAGGATCGCCGACGCGCCGGTCGTCGTCGGCGTCGGCCCCGGCTTCACGGCGGGGGAGGACTGCCACGCGGTCATCGAGACCATGCGCGGCCACACGCTCGGCCGCGTCATTTACTCCGGCAGCGCCATTCCGAACACAAACGTCCCCGGGCTTATCGGCGGCTTTGCTGGCGAGCGCGTGCTCCGTGCGCCTGCGGACGGCGCGTTTCGCTCCGTGCGCAGGATCGGCGACCTTGTGAAGGCCGGCGACGTCGCGGGCTATGTGTCCGGCGAGCCGATGGTCTGCACCATCGACGGCGTGCTCCGCGGCCTGATCGCCGACGGCATCCCTGTCCGCAAGGGCATGAAGTCCGGCGACGTGGACCCGCGCGGCAATGTGGAAAACTGCTATACGGTCTCGGACAAGGCGACCGCCGTCGGCGGCGGCGTGCTCGAGGCGATCCTGCACCTGTCCGGTGCGCTTCTGGAGGACTGACATGAGAGAGCTGCTGCTCATCAACAACGAGCCGACGCCCGAAGACCGCGGTCGGATCGCCCGCGCGGGAGAGCTCGGCCTTACCGACCCGCTTTATAACATCGACGCGCTCTCCGCGAAGATCTCTGCGTTCGGAACGGTCACCGTGCGGCACTATACACAGCTCAGGACGCTCGACTCTGCGCCGGATGCCATCTTTCTCTCCGGCTGCTTCACCGACTGGGACCGCGAGCGTCTGCGCGAGACCTTTGCCGACGAGCTTGCGCTCATTCGTGAAACAATGGCCCCACTCTTCGGCATCTGCGCGGGCCTACAGCTCATCGGCATCGCCTTCGGTGCGCCGCTCGTCTATCCGGGCGAGGGGTACGAGGAGTTCGGCTTTCTGCCGCAGACCGTCCTTGCGCAGCATCCGCTGACTGCCGGCCTGGGCGGTACGCTCCATTGTTTTGAGCATCATCGCGGCCAGCTCAGCGCTGTGCCGAGGGGCTTTCGCCTGCTCGCTTCCCGGGAAAATTGCCGTGTGCAGATGCTTGCGCACGAGTCGCGCCCCATCTTCGGCACGCAGTTCCACCCGGAGCTGCAGAATGACGCGCACCGAGACGGACAGCGCATTTTGGAAAATTTCTTTGCCCACTATGTCAAATGACTGCAAGAGCCGCCGCGGGCGGCTCTTTTTCTGCGTGCGGGCATAAGCGGCGATGCCGCGGCATAGACTGTCCCAAAACGAAAGCCAAGGGAGGAAGAGCCTATGACCGTAAGAATGCGTCTGCGCCGCTGGGCGCGCGCACAGGGAAAACGCCGCGCCGCCGCGCGGACAAAGCGAAGCGCCGCTGCCGGAAGCCGCCGCAGGGAACAGCAGACCTCCGGCGCGTCGCAGCTTCGCCTTCTGCGTCTGACCGTCTGCGGCGCGCTGTTCGTCTCGCTCGTGCTGCTCAAGCTCGTGCTGCCGGGGAATCTTTCGGCCTTCCGCGGCACGCTTGCCCAATGGCTCGTGCGCGACGCGGACTTTACCGAGGCGTTCTCCGCCATCGGCCACGCGGTCGCCGCGCCCGAACGATTCGCGGAGTCCCTCGGCAATGCCTACGTCGCCGTGTTTGGCGGCAGCGGTATGCAGGACGCCTCGGAGGTCGGCGGCGGGGCGGAGATCGCACAGCCGGACGGAACAAACGAGGAGGATGCCGCAGCCAAGCCCATGCCGGATTATGTGCTCGACGCGCAGCCGACACTGCCCTTTTCCTATGTGTCACCGCTCGACGGCGCGCTGACCTCGGGCTTCGGCTGGCGCGAGGACCCGAACACGGGTGAGGAGGCCTTTCATACCGGCCTTGACCTTGCCGCCGACGAGGGCACGCCCTTTGCCTGCTTTGCCGACGGTACGGTCAGCGTGGTGGGGGAGAGCACCGTGCTCGGCAAATATCTGACTGTCCGCCACGCGGACGGCTATGAGACGCTTTACGCCCATTGCAGCAAAATAGCGGTTTCCTCCGGACAGAGCGTTCTGCGCGGCGACACGCTCGGCGCGGTCGGCGCGACCGGAAACGCCACGGGCGCGCACCTGCATTTCGAGCTGCTCAGCGGCTCAAAATACCTCGATCCCATTGCCTATGCCGCAAAGACCGTTTAGCGCCGCTGTGCGCGTGAACGCGAGCTTCTGGCTGCTCGTGCTGCTCGCCGCCATCGTTTCTCCGCTCACGGTCGTTGCGGCGATCCTGACCGCCGCAGCGCTGCACGAGCTGGGGCATCTTGCCGTCATGCGCTACTACGGCGTATCCGTCAAGCGCTTCCGCCTTACAGCGCTCGGCGCGGAGCTGGACGCTCCCACCCTTGCACGGCTCCCCTATGGGCGCGAGCTGATCGTCACGCTCGCGGGGGTGACAGTCAACCTTTTCTGCGCCATTCTCCTTGCGCTCCTCGGCTTGCGGACGTGGCGGGAGTGGTGCTTTGTCTTTGCCGGAGCGCACCTTGTGCTCGCGGCCTTCAACCTCCTGCCGGTCGTTCCGCTCGACGGCGCGCGGGCGCTCTGCCTTGCCCTGTCCTTCTTTCTCGGGCCGGCCACGGGGGAGCGTATCACCGCGGTGGTCAGCCTTGCCTGCTCGCTTGCGCTGTGCGCGCTGGGACTCAAGCTCTCGCTGGGACTGCACAGCGGATGGCTCTTTGCCTTCGCCTCGTTTGGATTGCTTTGGGGAACGCTGCGGCAACTGGGGCTTGCGCGCGGCGCAAAAAGCGTGTAAAATACGGTCAATGTCTCTTGATAGAAAAGGAGCTTGCCTGTGGACAAACGATTGGAACGCATCCTGCCCCGCGTGCAGAAGCCGGCGCGCTATGTGGGCGGCGAGTACAACGCAGTGATGAAGGACCTCTCGCAGGTCGATACCCGCGTGGCCTTCTGCTTCCCGGACACCTATGAGATCGGTATGTCGAACCTCGGTATGCGGATCCTCTACGGCATTATGAACAACATGGAAGGCGTCTGGTGCGAGCGCGTTTTCGCCCCCTGGGGCGACATGGAGGAGGAGATGCGCCGTGCCGGCCTGCCGCTCTATGCGCTCGAATCCGGCGATCCCATCCGCGATTTCGACATCATCGCCTTTTCCGTCGGCTACGAGATGGCGTTTCCCGCCATGCTGAATATGCTCGATCTGGCGGGCGTACCGCTCCACGCGAGCGAGCGCACGGAGCTGACCCCGCTCGTCATCGCGGGCGGCACGGCGATGTTCAACTGCGAGCCGATCGCGGATTTTATTGACATTGCCGAGATCGGCGAGGGCGAGGAGATGAACGCCGAGCTGATCGAGCTGCACCGCAGGGCGCGGTGCGAGGGCTGGACGAAGCAGCAGTTTCTCCGTGCCGCCGCGCAGCTGGACGGCATTTATGTTCCCGGTCTCTACGAGGTGGACTACAACGCTGACGGCACGGTGAAGTCGATCACGCCGAAGGACGGCGCGCCGAAGGTCGTCACCAAGCGCATCATGCGCGACATGGACAAGGCATGGTATCCTGCCAAGACCATCGTGCCCTCCACCGAGATCGTGCAGGACCGCACCACACTCGAGCTTTTCCGCGGCTGCATCCGCGGCTGCCGCTTCTGTCAGGCGGGCTATGTCTACCGACCGGTCCGCAACCGCTCGGAAAAGCTGCTGGTCGAATACGCCAAGGAGGCCATCGAGGATTCCGGCTACGAGGAGATGACGCTCTCCTCGCTCTCGACCTCGGATTTCCGCCCGCTTGTACAGCTCTGCGACGATCTGGAGGAGTTCTGCGCGCAGCGTCATGTGAATCTTTCACTCCCGAGCCTGCGCGCCGACAACTTCTCCATGGCGCTCATGGAGCGGCTGCAAAAGGGAAGAAAGACCGGCCTGACCTTTGCGCCCGAGGCCGGCACGCAGCGTCTGCGCGACGCCATCAATAAGAATCTCACCGAGGAGGACCTGCTGGCCTCCTGCCGCCGCGCCTTCGCCGGCGGCTACAGCGCGGTCAAGCTCTACTTCATGCTGGGCCTTCCGACCGAGACGGACGAGGATGTGCTCGGCATTGCCGAGGTCGCGTCCCACGTCATGCACGCCTGGCGCGAGAGCGCGAGCAACAAGAACCGCGGCGTGCGCATCACGGTCTCGACCTCGTGGTTCGTGCCCAAGGCGCACACGGCGTTTCAGTGGGAGCCGCAGATCCCCAAGGAGGAGTACGAGCGCCGCGTGAAGCTGCTGCGCGAGAATATGCTGACGAAATCCGTCACCTACAACTGGCACGATTCCGACACGAGCTATATGGAGGCCGTCATTTCCCGCGGCGACCGGCGCCTTTGCAGGGTGATCGAAACGGCGTGGCGCAAGGGCGAGCACCTCTCCGCGTGGGAGGAGTATTTCTCCCTCGACCGCTGGCTCGAGGCCTTCGAGGAGTGCGGTCTTGACCCGCACTTTTACGCCAACCGCAAACGCGAAAAGGACGAGCTGATGCCCTGGGCGATGATCTCGAGCGGCGTGACGGAGCAGTACCTCTGGCGCGAGCATGAGCGGTGCTACCAGTCCGTCACCACACCGGACTGCCGCACACACTGCAACGGCTGCGGCGCGAATCTCTTATTGGGGAGGCCCTGCGATGGCTAAGCTGAGACTTCTTTTCACCAAGGAGGCACAGGCCTCCTACATCTCGCACCTCGACACGATGCGGACATTCCAGCGCGTGTTTCCCCGTGCGGAGCTGCACCTCAAGCACTCCAACGGCTTTCACCCGCACCCCATCATCTCCATCGTCCTGCCGCTGCCGGTGGGGCAGTCGAGCGATTGCGAGCTGCTCGACTTTGAAACGGTGGAGGAGACCGACGGCGCGGGCATCGCCGAAAAGCTCAACATGGGTCTGCCCGCGGGCTTGCGCGTGCGGGAGTGCTATCCGGTCACGCGCCCCGTGCGCGAGTTCACGTTCCTGCGCGCACGGCTGGAGCTGCTCTATGATAACGGCGTGCCCGTCGGCACGGCGGACGCGCTGCGCGCGCTGTTCGCGCGCGAAACGCTGATGATCGAAAAGCGCACCAAGCACAAGGAGCTTGCGCAGATCGACATTGCGCCGCTGATCCGCGAAATGACCCTCACCGAGCAGGACGGCAGCATCCTTGCCGACGCCGTGGTCGCCGCGCAGAACCCGGGGCTGAATCCCGCCTATCTCGCACAGGCGATCGAGCGCGAGCTTCCGTCGCTCAAGCCGGACTTCGTCCGCGTGCGCCGCACGGAAATTTACGATACAGAGGGGAACGTTTTTCGCTGAAAATTGTACGCGCCGCGGCAACTCTTGATGATTTTATCGAAAAGTACAAAATTTGTGCTTGCAATTTGGCAAAAAGCGTGATATTATCCTTTTTGGCTTTTTGACGAAAGCACTCTCGGATCGGAAAGAGGTGAACACGAGCAATGAAGGAAGGAATCCATCCCAATTATCAGCAGACTACTATTACTTGCGCCTGCGGTAATGTGATTGAGACAGGTTCCACCAAGGCGAACATCAAGGTGGAAGTGTGCTCAAAGTGTCACCCCTACTTCACGGGCAAGCAGAAGCTGGTCGATACCGGCGGCCGCGTTGCCAAGTTCAACAAGAAGTTCGGTCTGGACAAGTAAGAACTGCGAAAGAGGTCTGCGGAAGCAGACCTCTTTTTCTTTACATTTTTCGTTCCCTTGCGTATACTGAAGGAAAGAAACGCAGAAAAGGTGATTCCTATGGAAGAAAACAAACTCAAAACCGTGGAGCAGCCGCGCGACCGCGTGGTGCTTGTCGGTCTTTCCTCGCCGGTGCTCAAGGCGGACAGCGCGGACGAGGAGAGCATGGACGAGCTTGCCGCGCTCGTCGAGACCGCCGGCGCGGTGAGCGTTGCGACCGTGCTGCAAAACCTCCCGTCCCCGAATCCGCGCAGCTTCATCGGCGAGGGCAAGGTGGTGGAGATCAAGGAGCTTATCGGCTCGACCGAGGCGACGATGGCGATCTTCGACAACGACCTGTCACCCTCGCAGATGCGCGTGCTGACGGAGGATCTGGGCGTGCAGGTGCTCGACCGCAGCGGGCTGATCCTTGATATTTTTGCCCAGCGTGCCAAAACAAAGGAGGGTCGCTTGCAGGTCGAGCTGGCGCAGTACCAATATCTGCTGCCGCGCCTGATCGGCATGTGGACGCATCTGGAGCGTCAGGCGGGCACGAGCGGCAAGGGGCCCATCGGCTCCAAGGGCCCTGGCGAAACGCAGCTCGAGACCGACCGCCGCCACATCCACCGCAAGATCGACAAGCTCAAGGAGGATCTGGACGAGGTGCGCCGCGTGCGCGGCACGCAGCGCGAGCGTCGGATGAAGAATGAGATCCCGGTCGTTGCCATCGTCGGCTATACGAACGCGGGCAAATCGACGCTGCTCAACGCCCTCACCGGCGCGGATATTCCGGCGAATAACCGGCTGTTCGATACGCTCGACACCACCACCCGGCTGCTGACCGTCTCCGACACGCTCGACGTTGTGATCTCCGACACGGTCGGCTTCATCCGCAAGCTGCCGCATCAGCTCATCGACGCCTTCAAGGCGACGCTTGAGGAGCTGGAGTATGCCGACCTTCTGCTGCACGTCATCGACATTTCCAACCCCGAGTGGATCGCGCAGGCGGAGGTGGTCGATCAGCTCATCCACGACCTCGGCGCGGAGGGCATCCCCTGCATCCGCGTGTACAACAAGTCCGACCTGTTCTACGGCGATATCCGCCCGCACGGCGAGCGCGCGGTGAACCTCAGCGCCAGGACCGGCGAGGGGCTCGACGAGCTGCTGCGCGCCATCGACGCCGAGCTTGACAAGGGCACGCGCCGCGTGACCATCCATTTGCCCTACGACAAGGGCGGCTGGCTCGACAGCCTCTACCGTGAGGCCAAGGTCGAGAGCGTGGAGTACGGTGAGACCATCGACATTGTGGCGGTCTGCACGCCGCGCGTGCTCGGCCGGGTCAAGGACTACGTCGAGGGCTACACCGAGCCGAAGGAGGACTGGGAGTGAGCGCACCGCAGAGCTACTATGTTCCCGTGGACGCGGGGGAAGCGGAGTTCACCGAAAAGCGCTCGCGCTTTCTCGGCCACGTCCGCCGCGTGGAGACCGAGGCTGAGGCCCGCGCCTTTCTCGACGAAATGCGGAAAAAATACTACGACGCGCGCCACAACTGCTGGTGCTACGTCCTGCACGAGGGCGGCGTCGTGCGCTACGGCGACGACGGCGAGCCGCAGGGCACCGCCGGTCAGCCGATGCTGAACGTCTTTCAGCGCGAGGGCGTGGAGAACGTCGTCTGCGTCGTGACGCGCTATTTCGGCGGCGTGCTGCTCGGCGCGGGCGGGCTGACGCGCGCCTACGCAAAGTCCGCGAAGGACGCGCTGGACGCGGCGGGCAAGGCGCGGATGCGCCTGTGGTCTGCCGTGACGGTGGACTGCCCCTATCCGATGCTCGAGCGCCTGAAGCTGCTCGCCGCCGCCCACGGCGGCACGGTGGAGGGCACGGACTTCGGCGCGGCGGTGAGCGTCCGCATCCTGCTGCCGCAGGAGAATGCGGCGGGCTTTGACGCCGCGCTCACCGAGCTGTCCGCCGGCACCATGACCGCGCGGCGCGAGGGAGAGCGCTTTCTGCCCGGACCGCGCGAATAGAAACAAGAAAAAGCAAGGAGGAACGACCGATGAAAGAACCCGTTGCCCGCTCCGACCTGCGCCTCGCTCTCGGCGGGGCCTACTATGGGACTCTGCGCAAGCTCCTGTGGCTCAAGGAGCGAAGCTCCTTTGCACGTGAGCGCTGTGAGGCGATCCTGCCTTACAGCGCGGCGAGTCACAAAACGCCCCTGATGCGCAGACTTCGGGACGTGGATATGTGGATGCAGGAGAACAAGGTGACAAATCTCCGCCTTGCCTCCGCGCGGGTGAACGGCATTGTGCTCCGCCCAGGGCAGACCTTCAGCTACTGGTATCTCATCGGCCGCCCGACGGCGAGGAAGGGCTATCTGCCCGGTATGCTGCTGCGCAACGGCAGAGCCGTTGCGGGCGTCGGCGGGGGACTGTGCCAGCTTTCGAACCTCATTTTCTGGATGACGCTCCACACGCCGCTGACCGTCACCGAGCGCCACCGCCACGGCTACGACGTCTTTCCCGATTCGGACCGCACGCAGCCCTTCGGCAGCGGCGCGACCTGCTTTTATCCCTACGGCGACCTGATGATCCGCAACGACACGGCAGACGATTATCAGCTCCTCGTCGCCGTCGGCGAGCACGACCTCATCGGTGAGTGGCGCTGCTCCACCGCGCCGGAGTGCCGCTATGAGATCGTCGAGCGCGATCATGAGATGCGCGCGGAGTATTGGGGCGGCTACACGCGCCACAACGTGCTCTGGCAGCAGCGCTTCGACGCGGACGGCACACTGCTCGACGAGAAGCCCATCGTGCGCAACGACGCCATCATGATGTATTCGCCCTACCTCGAAGAGGGAGGCACAAGCGAATAAACGAAAGCATCTGCCTTGCGGCAGATGCTTTTCTGCTATGCAGCGCGCTCGCCGTCCGTGCGCTCCAGCCAGCCGCTGCCCTCGGTGATGCGGGCGACGAGGAAGGAAGCGGCGTAGTCGCCCGCGGCGTTGACCATCGTGGCGGGCGGGTCGACCAGATTCCCGATGGTGACGGCGATGGGGTAGGCAACCGCCATCCGGTCGGGGAAGAAGAGCGAGCAGAGGATGAACTCGGCGATGTAGCCGCCGCCCGGGATGCCGCTCATGGCGACGGAGGAAAAGACCGCCACGGCCAACACCTCGGCAAACAGTCCCGCGCCCTCAAACGGCAGGCCGAACACGCCGAAGAGAAACGCAACCTTGAGCACGCAGCTGAAGCACGAGCCGTCCATGTGCATCGTCGCGCCCAGCGGCAGCACAAGATCCGCGACCTCGTGCGGGATGCCGCTGTCCTCCGCGGCCTCCATATTCGCCGGGATGGTGGCGACAGACGAGCAGGTGCCGAGCGCGGTCACCGCGGGGCGCAGGATATGCCGCCGCAGCCGCCGCACGCCCTCGCGCCCGCCGCCGAGATACGCCAGAAGCGGGAAGGCGAGCAGCGCATAGACGAAGCAGAGCGGGTAGTAGGCCAGCATCGCGCGGGCGTAGGACGCCGTGATCTGCGCGCCGTAGCTTGCGACCATCGCGGCGAAGAAACCGAAGAAGGCGATGGGGGCGTAGCAGCTCACGAGCGAGACCATCTTCAAAAGGCACTTTGTCGCGTCGTCCAGCACCCGCGCCGTTACGGTATCCGGCCCGCCGCAGGCGGAGACCGAGAAGCCGAAGAGCAGGGAAAAGACGATCAGCGGCAGCATCGCCCGCCGCGAGAGCAGCGCAGAGAAATCGTTGACGGTGAAGAAGTTGACGAGCAGCGTCGCAAGCGGCGCGGGATCGTCCACCGTGCCCGCCGCGGCATCGGTCCACGGCGTCAGCACCGGAGGAAAGACACGCACGATGACCAGCATGATAAAGGCCGCGAGCAGCCCGGTGACAACAAAGACGCCGAGCGTCGCGCCGAGGATGCGCCCCGCCCTGCGCCGCGAGCGCGTATTGGCGATGCTGCCCGCGAGCGAGCAGAACACCAGCGGCACGACGAGGCAGAACATCATGTTGATGAACACGGTGCCGAGCGGCTCAAGGCAGACAGCCCCGGGCCAGGCCGCGCCGACGGCGCAGCCGAGCACGATGCAGGCGAGCATCGCGGCAAGGAAGCCGTAGCTCCGATAGAAGGAATGGGTCATAAAAAGCCCTCCGATCTCCCAGATTTTTGTGTCTATCTCTATCCATAGCGGGAGACAGGCTCGAATATGACCGAAAAATTTGGAAAAAGGGCTTGACTGTCAAGTTGCTTTATGCCTTACAATGCGGTATCATAGCATTGGGAAGGGTCGGCGCAGAGCGCAGAAGGAGAGCCTATGAACATCAAAGAGATCGAAGAGCGCAGCGGCCTGACGCGCGCGAACATCCGCTACTACGAGCAGGAGGGGCTGCTCGCTCCCGCGCGGCGGGAGAACAAATACCGCGACTACAGCGAGGAGGATCTGGAGACGCTGCTGCGCATCGCGCTGCTGCGGAATCTCGGCTTCTCGCTCGACGAGATCAGGCGGCTGCAATCCGGCGAGCTGGAGCTTGCCGCCGCCATGCGAGAGCGCAGCGCGGCGCTGGAGAGCGAGGGTCAGCGCCTGCTGGCGGCGCGGAACGTGTGCGACGCCATCTCCCGCGAGGTGACAAGCTATTCCGCCTTACGGCCGGAGGACTACCTCAACGGCTTTGAGCCGGACGCAGCGGCGAAGCAGCGGGACGTTGCCGAGCCGCACCCGTTGCGGCGTTACCTTGCCCGTGCCATCGACCTCGCGCTCGTGGGGCTTCCGGTCTCCTTTGTGCAGTATGTGCTGCTGCACCGCAACTACACAACCGTTTCCCGGTGGGAGGACATCGTCTGCGCTCTGATCGGCTGGGGATTGCTGCTCCTCCTTGAGCCGCTGCTGCTTGCGCGCTTCGGCACGACCGCCGGCAAGTGGTGCATGGGCATCACCGTGACGCGGCCGGACGGCGAACGACTCAGCTACAGCGAAGCGCTGAACCGAACGGCGCTCGTGTGGTTTTACGGCGCCGGACTTGGCCTGCCGCTTGTGGAGCTTGTGTGTAGCTACCTCAGCTACCGCCGCTATACGCGGGGCGAGGAGCTTGCGTGGGAGGAGGGCAGCGTCGAGCGCTTCGACGGGCGCGGCACGGGAAAGATGGTGCTGCTCTTCATAGCCTGCTGGGCTGTGCGCGGCACGCTGACCGTCGCTATGGTGCTTGCCGCCGCGCTGCCGCCGAACCGCGGCGACCTGACCGTGGCGGAATTTGCGGAGAACGTCAATTTCTACCGCGGCTACTTTGACTGTGGCGAGCGCTGGTCGCTCGACGAAAACGGCGAGTGGGCAGAGAACCAATACGAGAATGTGGTCTACTTCGGCGGGGGCGACGGTCCCGCGCCGTTCACCTACACGGTGGAGGACGGAACGCTCCATGCCGTGCATTGGGCATATACCGAGACGGATGAGCAGCTATTCGGCGCGCGCGTGGACAACGCGCGCATGGCCTATCTCGCGCTCGCCGCGGCGCAGAAAGACACGAGCCTTTTCAACATCCGCGGTGTGATAAAGCAGATCGGCTCGAACAGCTGGGCGGGCGATGCCGACTATTCCGCCGCGTGGAAGAATGTCGAAATGCGCTACGACGCGCGGATCGAGGGGGAGTATTATTACAGCGAGGGCTTCTTCCTCTCCGTGCAGGACGGTCAGCCCATCACGGTCACGCTGACCTTTGACGCAAGGCTCGCGGAATAACGGGGAAAAGGGGAAACGGCGGCACAGCCCTGTGCCGCCGCCTTCAAATTTTATCCCCGTGGGGCTTGCAGGGAGAGATTTTCTGTTGTAAACTAAAAGCATACCAAAGATAAGGGGAATCCGATCCATGCAAAAAGCAACGCAAATGATCGCTACCAAACGCCTTGTCCTCACCGCCGTGAACATCGCGCTGTGCCTTGTCCTGCCAATGGCATTCCATTCCATCCCGAACGGCGGCAAGATCATGCTGCCGATGCACATTCCCGTGCTGCTGTGCGGCATGGTCTGCGGCGCTCCCTACGGCGCGGTCTGCGGCCTGCTGGGCCCTATGCTTTCAAGCGTTCTCACCGGAATGCCGACGGCGGCCCTGATGCCTGCCATGATGGTCGAGTGCGCGGCCTACGGCTTGACGACCGGCCTGATGCTGTGCCTTGTACGCACGGGGAAGACCTATGCCGACCTCTACCTTTCGCTCGTCGCCGCAATGCTGGTCGGCCGCCTTGTCTCCGGTGTGACAAAGGCTCTCTTTTTCATGGCGGGACAGTATACCATGCAGGCATGGATCGCCGCGAGCTTCGTCACGGCGCTGCCGGGCATCGTGCTCCAGCTCGCCGTCGTGCCGAGTATCGTTTACTATCTCATGCGCGCGGGACTGATCCCGCAGCGCTACCCGAGATGAGGAAAGAGCCGCGAGAGGACAGGCGCTTGCTGTTCTTTTTCGAGCGCCGCAGACGGAAGACCGGCATCCGCGTGTCAGACGGGCGGCGCTGCCGGGCGGCAAGGCTCTTAACGGAAAATTAGCAAATATAGTGGCTTTCTTAATTTTCTGACGCAAAATCTTGTGCTTTTTCGATTGCGGGACCTGCGCGGCAGACGTATAATACCCTCACTTGCATCTTGGAAATGGGGGTCTTTGCTATGCTTGCGCAGGTCATTGCGATCTGTATTTTTCTCGGGATGTTCCTTCTGATCATCCTCGATCAGTTCGAGCGCCATGTCATTACGCTCGCCAGCGGAGCGCTGGTACTTATTCTCGTCTTCGGCGTTTGTATGCACTCGCCCGCGGCGATCTGGGAGGCGCTCAATCTCCGCTCGTTCTTCACGGCGGGCTTCTGGTACGGAGCCGGTGAGGAGAGCACGGCGGGCATCAACTGGTCCACCATCCTCTTCATCGCGGGCATGATGATCATGGTCGAGGGGCTTGGCAAGGCGGGCTTCTTCCGCTGGCTGTGCCTGTCGCTCGCAAAGCTCGTTCACTACCATGTGGTGCCGCTGCTCATCTGCTTCATGTGCCTTTCGGCGGTGCTTTCGATGTTCATCGACAGCATCACGGTCGTGCTCTTTCTCGCCACCGTCACGCTCGAACTGGCGCAGACGATGAAGTTCGACCCCGTGCCGATGATCCTCTCGGAGATCTTCTGCGCGAACCTCGGCGGCGCGGCGACCATGTGCGGCGACCCGCCGAACATCATCATCGGCACCTCGCTTGGCTATACGTTCTTTGACTTCATCGAAAATACCGGCGCGATCGTCGCGGTCTGCTTCGCGGCTGTCGCCGTCTATTTCTGGCTGTGCTTCCGCAAGGAGCTGCTGCGTGAGGAGCGCGCGAACGGCGGGCCGGTCGTCTGCCCGGAGCCGTCGAGCGCCATCACGGATCGCAGAGCCTTCGGCGCGAGCGCTGCCGTATTCCTGCTGGCGGTCGTGCTGCTCGTGACGCACGCGCAGACGGGTCTGACGGTCGCCTGCATCGGCGTGATCGTTGCGGCGCTGACGCTGCTTGTGATGGCGCTGTCGCACGGAAGGGCGACGGTGCTCGAGGTCATCCGCGGCGTGGACTACAAAACGCTGCTCTTCTTCATCGGCCTGTTTGTCTCGGTCTGCGGGCTGGAAAAGACAGGCGTGCTGGATATCATCGCGCGCTTTATCACCAACATCAGCGGCGGCCATGTGGCGACGATCGTCGTCATCATTCTTTGGCTCTCCGCCGTCACCAGCGCCTTTGTGGATAATATTCCCTTTGCCGCCACGATGATCCCGGTCATCCGCTCCATCGCCGCGGTCGAGGGCATGGACGTGGGCGTGCTGGCCTGGGCGCTGTCCCTCGGCACGGACCTCGGCGGCAACGCAACGCCCATCGGCGCGAGCGCGAACGTGGTCGGCACCTCGGTATCCGCCAAGGGCGGCTATCCCATCGGCTGGGGGCGCTACTGCAAATACTGCGTGCCCGCCACGATCCTCGTGATGGCGGTGTCCACGGTGTGTCTGTTCCTGCGCTACCTCTGAGAGAAGAAAGGAGTATACCACGATGAAAGACCAGATCATCATTACCATGGGCCGTGAGCACGGCAGCGGCGGCCACTACATAGCCGACATGATCGCCCGTGAACTCGGCATCAAGCTCTACGATAAGGACTCCATCGAGTCGGAGATCGTCTCCGAGGGCTACAGCGAGGAGTTGATCCGCCGGATGGACGAGAAGCCGGTCAACTTCTTTGCCTCCCGCCGCATCGGGCGATTTTCCAATTCGCTCGAGGTCAACGTGGCGGAAAAGACCTTTGATATGATCCGCGCCAAGGCGGCGAGCGGGGAATCCTTCCTGCTCATCGGCCGCTGCGGCGAACAGGTGCTCAAGGACGATCCGCACCGCGTCAGCCTCTTCATCGGCGGCGATCCGCACGCCAAGCTCTGCCGCGTGATGGAGAAAAAGGGGCTCTCCGCAGAGGAGGCCATCGAGGAGATCCGCACGGTCGACCACCAGCGTAAGGCTTACCACAACTACTACTGCGAGATGAAGTGGGGCGACGCCCGCGCCTATGATCTCACGGTCAAAAGCGACGTGCTTGGCATGGAGGGTACGGCGGAGATGCTGATCCGCTACATCCGAGCCTTCCAGGAAAAGGACTGAACAAGAGAAAGAGGAAGCCGCGGCAATGCCGCGGCTTCCTTTGTTCGATTTCGATGTGCGCTTACAGCAGCAGAATGCCGGCGTCCGCGCAGGTCTTGAGGGTGTCGTCGTCCCAAAGGCTGACCTGCACCTCGCCGATGTGGGCGGTGCCGATCATCAGCATACAAAGACGGCTCTGACCGATACCGCCGCCCATGGTGAGGGGCAGCTCGCCGGCGAGCAGCATCTTGTGGAAGGGGAGCTTCCGGCGGTCGTCGCAGCCGGAGACGGTGAGCTGGTGGTCGAGGGACTCGGGGCTGACGCGGATGCCCATGGAGGAGATCTCAAACGCGCGGCCCAGGACGTCGTTCCAGAACAGCAGATCGCCGTTGAGCGTCCAGTCGTCGTAGTCGGGCGCGCGGCCATCGTGCTTGATGCCGGAGTGCAGGGTAAGACCGATCTGCATCAGGAAGACGGTGCCGTGCTCACGGCAGATGGCATCCTCGCGCTGCTTGGGGGTGAGGTCGGGGTACTTGTCCTCCAGCTCCTGCGTGGTGATGAAGAACACGTCGCGGGAGAGCTTGGTGTGCAGGCTCGGGAAGGCGATGCCGAGCGCGTCGTTCGTCTCGACGATGGCGCCGACAATGTCACGCACGGTGCGCTTGAGGTAGGAGACGTTGCGGTCGCCGGCGTCGATGACCTTTTCCCAGTCCCACTGATCGACGTAGATGGAGTGGAGGTTGTCCACCTCTTCGTCGCGGCGGATGGCGTTCATATCGGTGAACAGGCCCTTGCCGACATTGAACTCGTAGCACTTGAGCGCCAGACGCTTCCACTTGGCGAGGCTCTGCACGACCTGCGCGTTGTGGCCGACGTCGGGGATATCGAAGCTGACGGGGCGCTCCACGCCGTTGAGGTTATCGTTCAGACCGGAATTTTCTTCCACGAAGAGGGGAGCGGAAACGCGGCGCAGATTGAGCGCGTTGCTCAGGTTGACCTGAAAATTACTCTTGATGAATTCGATGGCGCGCTGCATCTCGTAAACGTTCAGCGGCGTGTGATAGTGGGCGGGAATGTAGGTCTTGCTCATTGCCGGTTCACTCCTTCAAAATGTTTGTATGTTTGATATGGATAAAAAACACAAATTTGATTATAGCAAGTTACACAAAAAAATCAAGAAGAAAATGTGTAGAAAGCGTAAAGTTTCTTTGCTCCAAAATCCCTTGACGCTGCGGGCGAAAAACGGTATCATAAGCGGAGTCTACAGAAGAAACAGCGGAGGAGATCGGATTTGGAAGAGAAGAAGTGGAACGCGGGCAGCATCGGCTTGACCTTTGCAGGCTCCTTTCTCGGCGCGGGCTATGTGTCGGGGCAGGAGCTGTGGCAGTTTTTCGGCTCGTTCGGCGGCGGGGGACTGCTCGGTGTGCTTGCGGCGATGGTGCTGCTTGCGGTGTTTGGGCTGGCGCTGATGTACATCATTTCCCGCACCGGCATCGCGGAGATGGACGCGGTGCTCGTGCCGTGGAAGAGGCTGGCGTGGCTGCGGAAGCTGTCGTCTGCGCTGCAGCTGATCTTGCTCTTCGGCGTCATAGCGATCATGTACGCCGGCGGCGGTGCGCTGCTCGAGCAGCTTTTCTCGCTGCCGACGTGGCTCGGCCGGACGCTGATGGCTGTGCTCGTGACGCTTGTGGCGCTGCGGGGCCTGCGCGGCGCGGTGGGAGCCTTTTCGCTCATCGTGCCGGTGATCGTCGCGCTCACGCTGCTCTTCGGCGGCATGGCGCTCGCGCGGTACGGCGTGAGCCTTCCGGCCTTCGGCGCAGCGGAGGGGAGCAATCCGCTCATGCGCAGCGCGGCCTTCGGCGCGGTGACCTTCGCTTTCTATAATTTCTTCGGCTCGGTCGGCATTTTAGCGCCGCTCGGAGAGGCGGCATCCTCCAAAAGGGCGGCGCGCCGCGGCGTGCTCCTCGGCACGGCGCTGCTTCTGCTCATCGCTTACAGTGTGCTGCTTGCGGTGATGGCTGTGCCGGAGACTGCGGACGCGGAGCTGCCGATGCTGGCGCTCGCCTACGGCCTCAGCCGCCCGCTGGGCTATGTCTACGGCGTTTTGCTCCTGCTGTGTATGTACGGCTCGGCGCTGTCCATGACCGTCGCCATCACGACCTACGCCTCGGCGCGGTCGGAGCGCGTGGAGAAGCGGCGCGGATGGTTCATTCTCGCGCTGGGAGCGCTGGGCTACGCCGCGAGCAGCGTCGGCTTCGGCGACCTCATCAGCGTTGTCTATCCAGTCTTCGGCTACTGCAGCAGCGTGTTCATTGTCTGCCTGCTGCTCCACGCCGCGCAGGTGCGAAAAAAAGAGCGAAATTTTTTTGAAAATGCAGGAACAAAAGAGGACACAATTTCGTCTTAACAATAAGAGCAAAGAAATGGTTACATTTTGTATCCAAATTGTAACCATTTCGCAAAGACTTCTTAAGAAACCTGTGTTATACTGTATGAAGTGTATTACACACAGCAAATCCGGGAAAGGAAGAACAGCAACATGGAACAAACGATGGAACCCGTCGCGCAGACGACGCCGGCGCAGAGCGCCGTAGAAACGCCTACCCCTGCCGGCGCACCGGGCAGCGCTCCAACGCCGCCGAAAAACAGGAAAAAACGCAAAAAGACCGTGCGGCGCATCATTGCCGCCGTACTGGTGCTTGCGGTCGGCTTCACCCTCTTTAAGAAATTCGGAAAGAAGGAGGGTGAGGCGGAGATCGGTACCGCCATTGTGGACTACGGCTCCATCACCTCGATGGTCAACGGCAGCGGTATGGTCAAGGCGAAGAAGAGCGAGAGCATCACGCTTGCGACCGCGGGCACCGTGGGCGACGTCTTCGTGACCGAGGGGCAGAAGGTCGCCGCGGGCGACCCGCTCTTCACCTATGATTCTCCCGATGCGGAGAAAAAGGTGCGCGAGGCAAAGACGAACATCGAGGGCTACCAGAAGCAGCTCAACGCGGCTTATAAAGACATTGCCAAGCTCAATCTGACCGCGCCCTACGCCGGCAAGCTCCTCGAGACCGTGAAGCTCACGGTCGGCGACGAGGTCGGCGCACAGAAGGTCGCCACGCTCGTGGACGACACGCAGATGCGCCTCACGCAGTATTACAGCTACGCCTATCAGAGCAAGCTTTACGCCGGCCAGACCGTGCAGGTCTCCGTCCCCGCGCTGATGTCCTCGATCGACGGCAGGGTGGAGAAGGTACATATGGTCAAGCGTGTGACGAGCGAGGGCTCGGAGCTGTTCAGCGTGGAGATCGTGGTCCCGAACGCAGGCGTGCTCGCCAAGGATATGGCGGCCTCCGCGACCGTGGTGGTGAACGGTGAGACCGTTTATCCCTACGAGGCGGGTAAGCTGGACTATTACCGCACGAGCGAGCTGAGCATTCCCGCCGGCACGGTCGTTGCGACGAATCTGATCGATTATCTCTCGGTCTCTGCCGGCGAGCCGCTGGTGCAGGTCAACGGCGAGAACACCGAGAACACCATCTTTGATCTGGAGCAGAGCCTGCAAAAGGCACAGAAGGAGCTGGAGGAGGCGGAAAAAAATGCCGCCTACGCAAACGCCGTTGCGCCCATTGACGGCATGGTCATCGGCTTGAGCATCACACCCGGGCAGGAGATCACCGCCAGCGCGACCGCGCTGACCATCTCCGATACGAACACCGTCACCATCAGCGCGACGGTGGACGAGCGCAACGTCAGCTACCTCAAGGTCGGCATGGGCGTCGATCTGAATCAATGGGGCAATCCGAGCTTCGGCACGATCAGCTCCGTGAGCCTCTCGAGCAGCGTGAATAACGGTGTCGCGACCTATCCCTTCACCATTGAGGCGGATAATGCGGACGGTACGCTGCAAATCAACAGCAACATCAACTATAACCTCACCGCCAGCCAGAGCGACAACTGCCTTGTCCTGCCCATTCAGGCCGTGCGCACGGTGGGACTTGAGGACGGCACGAGCGCGACGGTCGTCTATCTCAAGGCGGACAGCATGCCCGACAATGCCATCGAGCTGCCGTACTCCGACGAGACGATCCCCGAGGGCTTCTATCCCGTGCAGGTCGAGATCGGTATTCAGGACAACAACAATGTCGAGATCAAGTCCGGCGTGGAGCAGGGCGCGGAGGTCTTTACGCAGTATATGACCGGCTCCGCCACCAGCTGGGACAATTACGGCATGGTATATTGAGGATAGCGCCATGGCGAAATTGATCGAACTGCGAGACGTTTATAAGATCTACTCCGAGGGCCTTGAGAGCGAGGTCCGCGCGCTCGACGGCGTTTCGCTTACCATCGACCGGGGCGAGTTCGTTGCCATCGTCGGACAGTCCGGCTCTGGCAAATCGACGATGATGAACGTGCTCGGCTGCCTCGACGTGCCGACCTACGGCGAGTATCTGCTCGAGGGAACGGACGTGAGCGAGCTGAGCGATATGCAGCTCTCGCGCATCCGCAACAAGGAGATCGGCTTTATTTTCCAGCAGTATAACCTCATCCAGTCGCTCTCCGTGCAGGAGAACGTCGAGCTGCCGCTTGTCTATCAGGGCATCGGCATCGATGACCGGCACGAGCTTGCCGTCCACGCGCTCGAGCGCGTCGGCCTTGTCGACCGCCGCAGGAATAAGCCAACGCAGATGTCCGGCGGCCAGCAGCAGCGTGTCGCCATCGCCCGCGCCATCTCGACCCGCCCGCCCATCATCATGGCGGATGAGCCGACCGGCGCGCTGGACTCCAAAACGGGCCACGAGGTGCTGCAATTCCTCCAGCAGCTCAATAAGGAGGGCAGCACCGTCATTCTCATCACGCACGACAACGGCATCGCCGCCACCGCGCGGCGCTGCGTCCGCCTTGCGGACGGCAAGATCGTTGACGACCGGCAGCAGGAGGTGGATTGGCTGTGAACATTTTACAGGCCTTCAAAATGGCGTGGCGCTCCATCATCGGCAAGAAGGGCCGCAGCGCGCTGACGATCCTCTCCATCTTCATCGGCATTGCCGCCGTCATGACCATCGTTTCGGTCATGGAGGGCATGAAGGCACAGATGATGAAGCAGTTTTCCGCGATGGGCGCGAACCGCGTCTCTGTGAACATCTACTCATGGATGTACGATGCAGACGGCAACGATGTCAGCAAGGACTATTTCCCCGACCTTTACGAATACTGCCAGGGCCTGAAGGAATATGTCATCGGCATTACGCCGAACGGACAGGCGAACGCCACTGTGATCTACGGTACAAAGAACTCTTCCACGATGGAGACGGAGTACGACAAGCAGTGGAACCTCATCAGCGGCCCGCCGACGCTCTACTACGGCTCCGACCAGTACAGCGCGTGCAACAATCTGACCGTTGCCAAGGGGCGCGACCTTGCGTATCTGGACATTCAGAACTATAATCAGGTCTGCGTCATCGGCGCGGAGATGGCCAAGCAGTTTTTCGGCACGGTCGATCCGGTCGGCAAGACCATCAAGGTCAACGGCAACAACTTCACCGTTGTGGGTGTCTACGCCGCGCGCGGCAAGGAGGGCGACAACAGCGTCACGCAGATGGATAACATGGCCGTCTTTCCCTACACGGCGAGCCGCGTGCTCGGCGGCGCGCGCTTCACGGAATACATTGTCAAGGCGCGCGACAGCGAATCGGCGAACACCGCCATCGCCTACATCGGCGGCTTCCTCAAGGGACTTGTCCCGCAGGGCAGCGGCGAATACGAGGTGCTGGCGGCGGACTACTGGCAGCAGTACCAGAATGAGTCGTTCAACATGATCGGTATGGTGCTCGGCGGCATCGCGGCGATCTCGCTGCTCGTCGGCGGCATCGGCATCATGAACATCATGCTCGTCACCGTGACCGAGCGCACCCGCGAGATCGGTATTCGCCGCGCCATCGGCGCGCAGCGCTCGAGCATTGTTACCCAATTTTTGATCGAGGCAGGTATGCTCTGCGGCATGGGCGGCATCGTCGGCATCATCTTCGGCACGATCGGCAGCGTGGTGCTCGGACGCATCATCTACCAGCAAACGATCTATCCCGTGCCGTGGGTCACCATCGCAGCCTTCGCGCTGAGCGTTGCGCTGGGCGTGCTCTTCGGCAGTTATCCCGCCATCAAGGCATCGAAGCTCCAGCCCGTGGAAGCGCTGCGGGCGGAATGAGAGGAGAAAGAACATGAAAAAGAGAGTATTTTCCCTGCTGCTCGCGCTTGTGCTGACGCTCTCGGCGGTGGTGCTTCCCGCCTCGGCGGCGGGCAGCTTCTCCGATGTGTCGGACAAAAAGACGGCGCAGAACGTGGAGGTGCTGCGGCTGCTCGGCGTGGTCGAGGGCAACGGCATCGGGCAGTTCAATCCCTATGCGCAGCTCACCCGCGCGGAATTTTGCAAGATGCTGGTCACACTGATGGGCAGCAGCGATGTGCTGCGCTACAAAACGGTGACGATTTTCCCCGATGTGCGCGCGAGCCACTGGGCCGCCCGCTATGTCAACTATGCCGTGCGCGGTGAAAAGCTGCTGGCAGGCTTGCCGGACGGCACCTTCCAGCCGGATCGCGCCATCAGCTACGGCGAGGCTGTGACCATTCTCATGCGCCTGCTCCGCACGGATGCGGACGCGGCCTCGGGCGGCATTTGGCCGGAGGGCTACATTGACCTTGCCAAGGCCTCCGGCGTGAGCGCGGGCGTGGAGCTTGCCGGCGGCGCGGCCATTTCCCGCGCGCAGGCGGCGCAGCTGTTCGTCAATGTGCTCGGCGCGAAGGCGACGAGCAGCAGCACCGATAAGGACGGTGAGACATCCACAACAACAAGGGTCTACAACCCTGCAAACTGTGTCTCGCGCGAGCGCGTAACGCTGATAGCCCTCAACGGCAATACCGCGCGGGTCTCCGGCGGGAAGAAGAACAGCTATGACCTTGTGCGCCCAAGCTCCGCCACGGTGCTCAACGGACTCAAGGGAGACCTGCTGCTCGACGCGGACGGCAAGGTCCTGACCTTTGTTCCTGTGGTGAGCAGCACGACAGGTGCGGCGGTGAGCAATGCGGCGGTTATTCTTTCGGCGGATAAGTCCACGAGCGGTATCAGTGCTTTGACGGGCGGCAGAACGGACTTCGCCGTTTACCGCAACGGCGTGCTCAGCTCCGTTTCCGCCCTGCGCAGAAATGATGTTGTTACCTATGACGCCTCGTCGAACACGCTTTATGCCTGCGATACGCGCGTGGCGGTGTATTATGAGGCCTGCGATCCCTCGCCCAGCGCGCCGAGCAGCATCACGGTGCTGAATGGAACGCAGTTCACTGTCCTGCCCACGGCGCAGGAGAGCCTGAGCAAATTCAAGCCCGGCAAGACCATGACGCTTCTGCTCACAAGCGACGGCAGCGTGGCCGGCGCCGTGGACAGTGAGAACTCGGCCCGCGCGAATGCGGTCGGAGTTGTGGATTCCAACGGCAAGCTCCAAATGTTCTGCGGCAGCAGCATCATCGAGATCGCCGGGACCTATTCCGAATACAGCGGCAAGCTTGTCGGTATCTCCGCTTCCAAAGATAAGCAGGTCAGCCTGTCGGCCAGATCCGGCGGTGCGAGCGGAAATCTGGATGTCCGTGAGGGAACGCTCGGCGGGAAGAAGCTGGCGGACAACGTGTTGATTTATGTGGACGGCGAGCTCAAGAGCCTCTCCGAGCTTACAGAGGTCATCATTCCGCAAAGCCAGATCATTTACGCCCGCACGAACAGCAGCGGTCAGATCGACCTGATCGCGCTGAGCGGCACGGGCGATGGTTCGGCGCTTTATGGCCGCGTGATAAAGGCCGAGAGCAGAGCGGACGGTTCGGATATCTCCGGCGGAACGATCTACAACCAGTTTATCACGATCGATCTCGGCGGAGGGAAGACGATTGAAAAGAGAGGCGGCTATTCCGTTCAGGTCGGCGACTTTGTCGCGGCGGTTGCGGGAGAGAGCAGCTTCACATCTGTGGTCAATCTGACCAAGTTCAGCAAGGTCTCCACCTCCGCGTGGGTCGGCACAACGGCGATCAACTACGGCGGACGCACCTACAATGTGTCCTCCGGCGTTCTGATCTGGAACCGCGACGGCCAAAGCTGGTTCACCGGCGGCGTGGATGCGGCGATCAGCTACGGCGGGACGATGAACCTTTATGTAAAGGACGGCATCGTTCGCGCAATTGAGATCGGCGGTTGATCCTCCGGAACCAATATGACAAACAGGAAGCCCGCAGCTTTTGCTGCGAGCTTCCTGTTTGATTTGTAGCATTGCGTCAGGATGTATTAGAGCACCATCGCCAGCAGACGAGGCGTTACATAGGTCTCGATGAGCGCCGCCACGGCGAGCAGCGGCAGAATGACATAGAGGAAGAGCGTCGAGACCTCGGAGAGCGTCCGCAGGATGCGGACCTCCTTGTCTCCGCGCACGCGCGCGGTCACGCGCGAGCAGAGGTACAGTCCCGCCGCGCAGAAGAGCACGAGCGCGGGCAGCTCAAAGACGCCGTGGGGGAGGATGCCGACGAGGTAGACGCCAAGGCTTGAGCCACTGCGTACATAGTACACGCCCAGCGCGCCGATCAGGAAGAAGTTGAAGCCGAGCGGGAAGGCCGCAAGATAGGCAAAGGGGACAAGACCCCAGAGGATCGCCGAGAACGCGGCGGTGAGGTTGTTGGCGAAGATGGCGGCCGCCATGTCCTTTGTTTCAGCGGTCGAGCTGAAGCCGGCGCTTTCGATCGCCTGCTCAAGGACGCCCATGACGTGGTCGGTCAGCTGCGGAAAGAACCACGCGGCGGCGAAGCCGACAAGCGTGAGCAGCGGCGCGACGATGGCGGCGCGGCGCGCCTCCTCGCCGTAACCGTTCCGCCACGCCTCGGAAAGTGTGCGCCGGAGGTAGGAGCCTAATTCGTTCATCCGCCAAGCTTTTCGATGCCGCACTTCACGCGGCGGATCGTCTCGTCCTTGCCGAGAATTTTGCAGATCTCGACCGCACCGCCGGGGGTGACGAGCTTACCGGCGCAGGCGATGCGCAGGGGCCACATGAGCGTGGCGTTCTTCACGCCCAGCTCCTCCGCGAACGCGATGAGCATATCGTGGATGCCGTCGGTGGACCAGTCGTTCAGCGCCTCGAGCTTGGGGAGGACCTTCTGCAGCATCTCGAGCGACACCGCCGCGTCGGTCTTGGACTTTTTGTTCGTGTAGAACGCGAGGTCGTAGTCGGGGAGGGCGTCGAAGAAATCGACCTTCTCGGGAATGTCGGTGAGCTTCTCGCAGCGGGCTTGCAGAAGCGCCGCGATCTCGGCGGCGGAATACGCTTCGTTATTCACACTCTGACGGATGAACGGCTCGGCGGCTCTGGCGAAGTCCTCGGGCGCCATATTGCGGATATAGTTGGCGTTGAAGTAGGTGAGCTTTTCGATGTCAAAAATGGCGGGGGACTTGGAGATGCCCGCAATGTCGAAGGCCTCGGCCAGCTCGGACATGGTGAAGAACTCCTGCTCGGCGCGCTCGCCGCGCGGCGACCAGCCGAGGAGCGCCACATAGTTCAGAATGGCGGGCGTCAGGAAGCCCTGCGCCTTGAGGTCCTCATAGCTCGGGTCGCCGTGGCGCTTGGACATTTTGTGCTGGCTGTCGCGCATGACGGGGGAGCAGTGGACGTAGGTCGGGACCTCCCAGCCGAACGCCTCGTAGAGCAGGTTGTACTTCGGCGCGGAGGAAAGGTACTCGCTGCCGCGGACCACATGGGTGATGCCCATCAGATGATCGTCGATGACGTTGGCGAAGTTGTAGGTCGGCAGGCCGTCGCGCTTCAAAAGCACCTGATCGTCAAGCGTTTTGTTCTCCACCGTGATGTCGCCGAAGATGGCGTCGTGGAAGGTGGTGGCGCCCTCCTTGGGGATGCGCTGGCGGACGACGTAGGGCTCGCCGGCGGCGACACGGGCCTTTGCTTCCTCAAGCGGCAGGTCGCGGCAGGGATCGTCCGCGCGGTCGAACTCGCCGGAATCCTCGGCGCTCTCCGTCTTTTCGCAGAAGCAGTAATAGGCACCGCCGCGCTCGACGAGCAGCTCGGCGTATTTGCCGTAGGTGTCGCGGCGCTCGGACTGGATGTAGGGAGCCACGGGGCCGCCGACGTCGGGGCCTTCGTCGTGGTCGAGTCCGCACTCGGCCAGCGTGCGGTAGATGACGTCGGTCGCGCCCTCGATGAGGCGGCCCTGGTCGGTATCCTCGATGCGGAGGATGAAGGTGCCGCCCGCGTTGCGCGCAATGAGCCAGGTGTAGAGCGCGGTGCGCAGGTTGCCGACGTGCATATAGCCGGTGGGGGAGGGAGCGAAGCGCGTGCGGACCTTGCCGTGCGGGATCTTCGCCTCCATCTCGTTGAAGTACGTCATATCAAGGGACATGGGGTGACCTCCTGAAGCAAAAATTTCAGTGTTCTTCAGTTTACATTTTGTGCCCGCGCTTGTCAAGGTTCTCTTGTCTTTTTAGAATAAGTGTGGTATGATATCAAATTGAGAATATAGGCACTTCCAGCGCCCTGTGCGCCAATCACGATAGAAACGAGGAAAACCATCATGGAAGCAAACGCTCCGGCCAAAAAGAGAATTTTCAGCGGCATCCAGCCCAGCGGCGAGCTGACGCTCGGCTCCTACATGGGCGCCATCAAGAACTGGGTGAGCCTGCAGGAGGAGTACGACTGCCTGTACTGCATCGTGGATATGCACGCCATCACCGTGCGCCAGAATCCCGCCGACCTGCGCCGCCGCTCGGTCAACCAGCTCGCGCAGTACATCGCCTGCGGGCTTGATCCCGCGAAGAACATCATGTTCATTCAGAGCCATGTGCCCCAGCACGCGGAGCTTTCGTGGGTGCTCGGCTGCTACACGCAGTTCGGCGAGCTGAGCCGCATGACGCAGTTCAAGGACAAGGCCGCCAAGCACGCGGACAACATCACCGCGGGCCTGTTCACCTACCCGGTGCTGATGGCGGCGGATATTCTCGTCTATCAGGCTGACCTCGTGCCGGTCGGTCAGGATCAGAAGCAGCACGTCGAGCTCTGCCGCGACATCGCGCAGCGCTTCAACGGCGTGTACGGCGACACCTTCACGCTGCCCGAGCCGTTTATCCCGAAGATGGGCGCGCGTGTGATGAGCCTCGGCGACCCGACGAGCAAGATGTCCAAGTCCGACCCCGACGGCTGCGTTTACATGATGGACAAGCCCGAGGACATCATGCGCAAGTTCAAGCGCGCGGTGACGGACTGCGACGCCTGCGTGAAGTTCGATAAAGAGAATAAGCCCGGCATTTCCAACCTGCTTTCCATCTACTGCGCCGCGACCGGCAAGACCGTCGCGGAGGCGGAGGCTGAGTTTGCCGGACAGGGCTACGGCATCTTCAAGCCCGCCGTGGCCGAGTCGGTCATCGAGCTGCTGCGCCCCATCCGCGAGGAGGCCGAGCGCCTGACGGCGGACAAGGCATACCTTGAGAGCGTTTACAAGGACGGCGCACAGAAGGCGTCCTACCTCGCGGAAAAGACGCTGCGCAAGGTCTACAAGAAGGTCGGCTTCGTCGCCAGGTAAGAGGGAACATGGATATTCAGAAAGAGCTTTTGCTTTGGGTGGGCGCCGCGCTCGTGTGCGCGATGGTCGTGAGCTTCATCATGTGCCCGCTCGTGAAGTCGTTTGCCTATAAGATCGGCGCGATCGACGTGCCGAAAGACAGTCGCCGGATGCACAAGAAGCCGGTGCCGCGGCTGGGCGGGCTTGCGATCTTCCTCGGCTTCATGGTCAGCATCCTGCTCTTTGTCCACATCGACCACCAGATGAAGGGCATCCTGCTCGGAGCAGTCATCATCGTGGTGCTCGGCGTGGTGGACGATATGACGCCGCTGCGCGCGAAGTTCAAATTCCTCGTGCAGATCTGCGCGGCGCTGGTCGCCGTGTATCACGGCGTGGTGATTGAGATCCTGACGAACCCCAACGTCTTTTCCGACGCGCCCTACTGGTCGCTCGGCTGGTTGAAGTATCCCGTGACGGTGCTGTGGATCGTCGGTGTGACGAACGCCGTGAACCTCATCGACGGGCTTGACGGTCTGGCCAGCGGCGTTTCGACCATCAGCGCGATGACGATGCTCGTCATTGCCATTCTTGTCTCCGAGCAGCAGGTCGCCATCGTGATGGCGGCGCTCGCGGGCGCGTGCCTCGGCTTCATGCCGTACAATAAGAACCCGGCGAAGATGTTCATGGGCGACACCGGCTCGACCTTTTTGGGCTACATTTTAGCGACCTATTCCATTCAGGGCCTCTTTAAGTATTACGCTATCGTTTCGTTCGCGGTGCCGTTTCTGGTGCTGGGACTGCCGATCTTCGACACGGCCTTTGCCATCGTGCGCCGTGTGGCGCACGGACAGAGTCCCATGACGCCGGACCGCGGGCACATTCACCACCGCATGATGGATATGGGACTCAACCAGAAGCAGACAGTAGCGGCGCTGTATGTGGTGAGCAGTCTGCTGGGGCTGTCCGCCGTCGTACTCACGACGAGCGGCGAGCTGAAGGCGATGCTGCTGCTCCTTACGCTCGCGGCGGTGGCCTATGTCGCCTCGCGCGTCATTTTCCCGCGTGAGATCGCGGAGACCGCCCACGAAAAGGAACTGGAGCAGGAGGGGACGCAGGCACAGCCTGCCGCGCCTGCGCCGGAGGAGAAGGAAGAAAAGCATGAAGAAGATTAAAGTGATGAGCGTCTTCGGCACGCGGCCGGAGGCAATCAAGATGGCTCCGCTCGTCAAGGAGCTCGCGCGGCGCGAGGGCATTGAGAGCCTTTGCTGCGTGACGGCGCAGCACCGCGAGATGCTCGACAGCGTCATGCAGGTCTTTGGCCTCAAGGCGGACGCCGACCTCGACATTATGACCCCGCGTCAGACGCTCTCGACCATCACCTGTAAGTGCCTGACCGGTATGGACGAGGTCATCGACCGCTTTGCACCCGATATGATCCTTGTCCACGGCGATACCTCCACGACCTTTGCCGGCGCGCTCTCGGCCTTTTACCATAAGGTGAAGATCGGCCACGTCGAGGCGGGGCTGCGCACCTACGATAAGTATTCGCCCTATCCCGAGGAGATGAACCGTCAGCTCGTCACGCGGCTCGCCGACCTTTATTTCTGCCCCACGGAGAATAACCGCGCGAACCTTGCGCGCGAGAGCGTGACCGAGGGCGTGTTCGTCACCGGCAACACGGTCATTGACGCTTTGAAAACAACGGTATGCAAGGACTATCGCTTTACGACAGAGCTGCTCAACGAGCTGGACTACGCGAGCAGGAAGGTCATCCTTGTGACCTGCCACCGGCGTGAGAATTACGGACAGCCGATGGAGGACATCATGTCCGCGCTCGCGGAGCTTGCCGGGACGCACCCGGAGGCGGAGCTGGTCTATCCGGTGCATCTCTCTCCGGTGGTGCAGGAGTGCGCCCACCGGCATCTGGACGGCATCGGGAACGTACATCTGATCGCGCCGCTGAGCGCGGACGAGATGCACAACCTGATGGCGCGCTGCTATATGGTCATGACCGACTCCGGCGGCTTGCAGGAGGAGGCTCCTGCACTCGGCAAGCCGGTGCTTGTCCTGCGGCGCGAGACGGAACGCCCCGAGGCGGTCGCCGCCGGCACGGTGAAGCTCGCGGGCGTGGAGCGTGACGCGATCCTTGCGCTGGCAAACGAGCTGCTGAACGATCCCGCCGCCTACGCGGCGATGGCCCACGCGGTCAATCCCTACGGCGACGGTCACGCCTGCGCGCGCATCGCGGACGCGATCGAATGGTACTTCGGCCTGCGCGCGGAGCGGCCGGAGGATCACAGAGCTTAAAGGACTGCGGCGGAAAGGAGGCGGCAGGATGGGAAAACAGAAAATGACGCCGATCGGCATCGCGTGCATCCTGCTGGTCCTGCTCGTCGTCGCCTTTATGGTGCGCAGCAGTCTGCGCGAGCCGGAGAAGATCGTGCTGCCGCCGGAGCCGAGCACAACGGAGCCGAGCGGCCCCACCGTGGACAACGAGGCCGTTGACCGCGTGGAGGTCCGGCCCGACACAGTGCAGAGCGCCATTGAGGTGCTCGCGCGCCCGCGCGTTTACACGCGCACCATCACGGTCGAGCGCTACTGGAGCGGCGGCAGCGGCGTGAGCGTCATTACGGCGGCTGCCGCAGACGGCTGGCTTCGGCTCGACGTCACGGAGACGGACGGACAGACCCGCCATGTCATCACCGGCGATGATGCGGTCTACATCTGGTACGGCAGCAGCCGAAAGGTCTATTCCGGAGCCTCCGCGCTCACGCAGGACGCGGAGCAGGGAATATTGACCTATGAGGATATCCTCGCGCTGCCGCCGGAGCGCATCGCAGCGGCGGATTACCGTGCGCTCGAGGGTGTGAACTGCATCTATGTGGAGACCGAGCCCGACGACGCGGGCTATGTTGAGCGCTACTGGGTCAGCGTAAGCTCCGGGCTGCTTGCCGCGGCGGAGCGCGAATGCGACGGCGCGGTCGTCTACCGCATGGCGGCGCTGACGGTCAGCTACGACGGCGTGGACGCGGAGGATTTCACCCTGCCGAACGGCACAGTGCTCTATGAGCCGGCTGTTGCCGCAACCAAGGAGATAAGCGAAAACGACTGACCGGCGGTCAGTCGTTTTTCATAGAATGAGCAGCAATCCGAGAGCGATGAGCAGTTCGTCGTCCGCCTTTTCCTCAAAGAGCAAGAAGAGCAGGAGCAGCAGCATCAGGTCCGCGCCGTCGAGATCCTGCAGATGGAGCTTTTCCAAAAGACTGTCGAGAAACGGAAAGCCCTCGCGGAACGCGCCGCCGTCGGCCTCCGGTCCGCCGCCGTTCGGCGGGGGAGGAGGCGTATCCCGCGGCGACTCCCTTGGGGGAGGCTCGCGATGCGGAGGCGGCGGTCGGCGTGGCTCCTCCTGCGGGACGCAGGTGTAAACGCCCTGATCGTTGCGCAGATAACGATTGTACACGGCTACTCCTCCCGCGTCGTCAGAAATACCTTGGCCAGATGGATGAGCTTGGCGAGCTGCGCCGCCCGCGCGACCTTGTCGCGCCGCTTGTCGCGCAGAAAGGGCTGCAGCGCGTAGAGGAGCGCGGAGGTCTCGCTGCTCTCGTTCCGGTTCATCTGGCTCAGCACCGGCAGGAGCCGCGATAAAAGCGCGGGGTCCAGCCCGCCGGTGAGCTGCGAGAGCACGGCATTCAGGTCGCCCGCGCCCGGCATGGCATTTCCCGACGGCGCTCCGCTCTGCGGCGGGGGAGGCGGGGCTTCGCTCCCGCCGTCCGCCGCTCCTACGCCTGACTGCGACATGCTCTGCGCGAGCTGCATGACCTGCGCCATCGCGTCCTGGTTGGAGAGCAGGCTATTGAGTTTGTCTTCCAGCTCGCTCATGCGGCCTGCCCTCCGTTTCGCTTATTTTTTTGCGCTCTCGCTGATGCGGCTCATCACCGCCATGCCCTCGGGGCTTTGCATCAGGCTCGAGAGCATCGCCGCGAGCTCCTTGGTGTTGCCCATCGCGGCGCTCTGCGCCGCGCGGTTGAGCGCTGCGCCGCCGTCCTGACGGGTGAGCATCTGCATGAGCTTCTGTCCGTCGCCGGATTGCAGGAGCGACTGCGCCATGGCGGGATTCCTGCGGAATTTTTCAATGAGCTGAGCGGTATTTTGATCCATGTCCGTGCCTCCGTTCCGATTCGTTCAAAGCAGTATATGAGCGGGAACGAAAAAACGTGCCTGCGAAATCGCAGACACGCTTTCCGGTTTTCTGTTTTATGCCTTCTTGCTTTGGGTTTTCCCGAAGTCGCAGTCGGCGCGCAGCGGGCAGCCGTCGCAGTTCGCCTTGCGGGCGGTGCAGCGGTCGCGGCCGAAGAGCACCATGCGGTGGCAGAAATCGCTCGACTCCTCCGGCGGGAGGACGGCGCGCAGCTGCTTTTCCACGCTCAACGGGTCTTTGCTGCCGTCGGTGAGGCCGAGACGGCCCGTGATGCGGATGCAGTGCGTGTCGCAGACGTAGGCGGGCTGGTGGTAGATGTCGCCGAGAATGAGGTTCGCGGTCTTGCGCCCGATGCCGGGGAGACTCGTCAGCTCCTCCATCGTGCCGGGGACCCTGCCGCCGTACTTTTCAAGGAGAATTTTCGCGCACTCGACGAGGTCTTTGGACTTGGTATTGTAAAAGCCGCAGGACTTGATGGCTTCGCCGACCTCTTCATAGCTGGCGTTGGCGAACGCCTCGAGCGTCGGGAACTTTGCGTACAGCGCGGGGGTGACCATGTTCACACGGGCGTCGGTGCACTGGGCGGAGAGCCGCACGGCGAAAAGCAGTTCATAATCCTTTTGGTATTGCAGCGAGCACAGGGCGTCGGGGTAGAGCTTCTTCAGCGCCTCGACGATGCGGCGGACAGCGGCTTTGGATTTCATGGGGCGACCTCCCGAATCATTCTTGCCAAAAGCATACCACACATTTCCCAAAAAATCGACAGAAAAAGTGTGGGCAAACGAGAAAAAATATGCTATGATAAAAGCACCGGGGAAATGGAGGTGCCGCCATGCGCTTACTCTTCAAGCAGCGCTTTTTTTCATGGTTCGACAGCTATGACATTTATGACGATAACGGTGCGACGGTCTTTACGGTCGAGGGCAAGCTCGCATGGGGCCATTGCTTACATATCCTCAACGCCGCCGGCGAGCACATCGGCACAGTGCAGCAGCGTGTGCTGACCTTCCTGCCGAAATTTGACCTGTATGAATTCGACCGCTGCATCGGCACGATCAAAAAGGAATTTACGTTTTTTGTGCCGCATTTCACCGTGGAGGGCAGCGATTGGGCGGTCGAGGGGCAGTTCATGGAATGGGATTATACCATCGTCAGCGCCTCGCGCGGCACGGTCGCGACGATCGGCAAGGAGCTGTTCCACTGGACGGACACCTACGTCATCGACGTGGCGGACCCCGCCGACGCGCTGCACGCGCTGATGGTCGTGCTGGCCATCGACGCGGAGAAATGCAGCCGCAGCAATTGAGGAGGGGATAGCATGAGCACAAGACCGCTTGCGGACGAAATTCGCCCGCAGCGCCTGGACGAGGTCGTGGGCCAGCGCCATCTGATCGGACCGGGCGGCGTGCTGCGCCGTCTGATCGACGCGGGCACGAGCGCGAACATGATCTTCTATGGTCCCTCCGGCACAGGAAAAACGACCATCGCCAACATCATTGCCAACAAGACGAATAAAACGCTCTACCGGCTCAACGCGACGACCGCGAGCTTACAGGATGTGAAGGATATCATCGCGAGCGTCGGCACGCTGATGGCGCCCGGGGGCATTCTGCTCTACCTCGACGAAATTCAGTATTTCAACAAAAAGCAGCAGCAGAGCCTGTTGGAGTTCATGGAGAACGGCTCCATCACGCTCATCGCGTCCACGACGGAGAATCCGTTTTTCTATGTTTACAACGCGCTGCTCTCGCGCTCGACGGTGTTCGAGTTCAAGCAGGTCGAGCCGCGCGAGCTGCTGCCCGCCGTTGAGCGGGCGCTCGGCATCCTCAAGGAGCGCAGCCCGCTCCCGCTTGCGTGGGAGGAGGGCGTGCCCATGCTCCTCGCGACCCAATGCGGCGGCGATGTGCGCAAGGCCATCAACGCCTGCGAGCTGCTTTATGAGGCGGCGGAGACGAAGAATGGCGAGCTTTTGCTGACAAGCGAGGATGCCTTACAGGTGGCACAGCGCAGCGCGATGCGCTACGATAAGGGCGGCGACGCGATGTACGACATGGCATCGGCGCTGATGAAGTCGCTGCGCGGCAGTGACCCGGACGCGGCGCTCCATTACCTTGCGCGTTTCCTCGAAGCGGGCGACCTCGTGACGCCCTGCCGCCGGCTTTTGTGCTCGGCGAGCGAGGATATCGGCATGGCATACCCGCAGGCGGTCGCCATCGTGAAGGCCTGCGTGGATACCGCGATGCAGCTGGGACTTCCCGAAGCGCAGCTGCCGCTGGCGCAGGCGGCGATCCTGCTTGCCACCGCGCCGAAATCCAACAGCGTGGTCGAGGGCATCAACGCGGCGTGGGCCGACGTCAGGCGCGGCAGGACCGGCGATATTCCGCGCGAGCTACAAAACGTTCACGCGGACTCCACGGGCCTCGAGCGCGAGCAGGGCTACAAGTACCCGCACGAGTTTCCGAACCATTGGGTGAAGCAGCAATACCTGCCCGACCCGATCAAAAATGCGGTCTACTATCGCTACGGCGACAATAAGGTCGAGCAGGCCGCGGCGAAATACTGGGAGGCGATCAAGAATGCCGATGGACATTAGGCTCCGTGACAGGGTCGAAATGAAAAAGCCGCACCCCTGCGGCGAGAAGATCTTTGAGATCACACGCGTGGGCATGGACGTGAAGCTCAGATGCACCGGCTGCGGCCATGAGGTGATGCTGCCGCGCGCCAAGGCAGAGAAGGGCATTAAAAAGATTCTCGAACGGGAGGAGAAAGCCGATGAATAAGAAAACGCGCGCGATGGCGCTCATTCTGGTGGTCGTGATGATCGTCTCGCTGCTCGCGAGCATGGTCATTCCGTTTCTTGTATAATGAGAATTGAATGCAGGGCCGTCCGTACATTTTGTGCGGACGGCCCTGTTTCGTCCTTTTTCCGCGTCCGCGCTGTGGTATGCTGACGGCATGGAGGGGGGTGACCGGCATGGTGGTCTACTGGGACCTTGCGGCGCTGGTGAACGGCGCGGCGGACTATCTGCTGCTGCTGTCGGCGGCGCGGCTCGCGGGGCGGACGGTGCCGCGGCTGCGGCTCCTCGGCGCGGCGGCCTTCGGCGCGGCCTACGCCGTGCTCCGGCTTGTTCTGCCGTGCTCGCCGTGGCTGACCGCCGCGGCATTCGTCGGGATGGCGCTGCTCGCCTTCCACGGCACGGGGCGGGCATTCAAGCTGGGGCTGCTGACGCTGCTGCTCTCCTGCGCTCTCGGCGGAGGCGTGCTGCTGCTCGGCCAATGCTGCGGCACATTGGAGCGCGTCGCGCGCGGCGTGATCTTTGCACAGCTTCCGTGGGGCGTGCTGCTCGGCGCGATGGGCGTGACCTATCTGCTGCTCTCGACCGTTTTTCGCGGCGGAGCGCGGCACGACGGCGGGGAGCTGCTGCGCGTAAGGCTCACACGCGGCGGGAAGACCGTCACGCTTCGACTGCTGTACGACAGCGGCAATCTGCTCACCGATCCCCTCACCGGGGAGAGCGTTCCGGTCATCGGGCAGAGCGCCCTGCGCGCGCTGCTGCCGGAGCGCGAGGAGGGTTACATAACGCTTTCCTGCACGACGGCGGGCGGCAGCGGGACGCTGCGGACGTTTTACTGCGACAGCATTCGCGTGAACGGCAGGGACTTGGGACGGCGGCTGGTCGCCGTTTCGCCGGACATTTACGGCGACAGCGGCTTTCAGGGCGTATGGCGCATGGAGGAACAGGAGGGAGCACATGAGTTGGTTCAGGCGGCTTTGGAATAGGCTTTGCGCGTGGCTTGCACGGCACGGGCTGCTGCCGCGTGCGGGGATCTTCTACATCGGCGGCAGCGATTCGCTCCCGCCGCCGCTTTCGCGGGAGGTAGAGGCCGAGATGCTCGCGCGGCTCGACGAGGGCGACTTTGAGGTGCGGCAAATTCTCATCGAGCACAACCTGCGGCTCGTCGCCTACATTGCCCGTCGCTTCGACAACACCGGCATCAACATCGAGGACCTTATCTCCATCGGCACCATCGGCCTCATCAAGGCCATCAACACCTACCGCAGCGACAAGAACATCAAGCTCGCGACCTATGCCTCGCGCTGCATCGAGAACGAAATACTCATGTATCTGCGCAAAAACGCCAATCAGAAGGCGGAGGTCAGCTTCGACGAGCCGCTCAACACGGACTGGGATGGCAACGAGCTGCTGCTCTCGGATATTCTCGGCACGGACGGCGACACGGTGCTTCGCCCCATCGAGGACGACGTGGACCGCCAGCTGCTGACGACCGCGGTCAGCCGCCTTTCCGAGCGCGAGCGCGAGATCATCACGCTGCGCTTCGGCCTCGGCGGGCGGGAGGAAAAGACGCAGAAGGAGGTCGCCGACTACCTCGGCATTTCGCAAAGCTACATCTCAAGACTGGAAAAGCGTATCATCGCGCGGCTCAAGCGCGAGATTCTCAAGATGTCTTGACAAATCGGTCAATATTGCATATAATAACAGCCGAAAATGCAAGGAAGCGGAAGAGTACGCGGCTCACGAAGCGCAGAGAGAGGGCGGATGGTGCAAGTCCCTCGTGAGCGGGCCGCCGAAGTCACCGCGGAGCAGCCGGGCTGAACAATGCAGTAGGCCGGACGGGAACTCCCGTTACAGAGTCGCGAGTGTCCGCCGACCGGGCGGGAATTCAGGTGGTAACACGGACTTTTTGGTTCGCCCTGAGCAGAAATGCTCAGGGCGTTTTTCTTTGAAAGGAAGGCTCTATGGACTACTTTGTGCTGCGCTTTGACCACAGCTACCGGAAGGAGGATTTCCGTGCGCTGAGCAAGCTCGCAGGTAGGACAACGCGCAAATGGAGCAGCCGCATCATTTCCGTATTCGGCTTCGCGGTCGGACTGTTTGCGTTCCTTTCCGGCATCCTGATGCTGTGGTCAGACCGGGAAATATCCGATCTTACCGCAACGCTGCTGCTCTTTGGCGGCTTGTGCCTGGTGCTCTGCTTTTTCCGCAGCCGGCTCAATGCGTGGGGTGCGAGAAAGCAGTCGCTTCAGGTCGAGAACCTGACGATGAAGTTCAGCGACGAGGGGCTGGCGCAGAGCAGCAGCAAAGCCGCGTCATCGGTGCCGTATCATGCGTTCGAGCGCTTGTATCACTATCGGGACCGCTATTTCCTCTTTGTGGACAAGCTGCACGCCTATATCCTGCCGGAGGATCGCTTTGTGGTCGGCGACAGCGCGGACTTCCGCGCGTTCATCGAGGCCAAGACCGGCAAAACGGTGGAATATATCTGAGCGAAAATCAAAACGATAACAGGAGAGAGAAGATGAAATTCGTATTTGAAGCCAAGGCGAGCGACTACGACCTCGCCGCCGAGCAGGAGATCCTGCTGCGCCACGTCAGCAACCGCAAGCGCAACTGGACGAGGGCTGTCATACTGTGCGCGGCGACGGTCGTGCTGTGCGTCCTGATCGCCGTATTCCAGCATAAGGACATGACGGAGGCTGTGCAGGTCGCGGCGCTGGTCGTCGGCGTGATCCTGTTCCAGCAGGGCTATCTGGACTATACGAGCGGCAACCCCAAGGCGTTTCTCAAGCTGCTCTACCGCGGGCGGAGAGATCAGACCTACGCCGACCTGAATAAGGTACTGCGCATTGAGATCACCGAGGACAGCCCTGCCGTTGAAATTTACAACGAGGACGGCAAGGCCGGCGAGTGGGACTTTCAGAATCTCAACCGCGTGACCGAGAGCGACCGCATTTTTGAGCTTTGCCGCGGCGGCGGACGCTCCAGACAATACCTTGCGCTACCCAAGGACGCGCTCCGCGAGGGCACGGTCGAGGAGTTCCGCAGCTGCATGGATCGCTGGCTCAAGGGCGATAAGACCGTGGAATACTACGACATTTCCGAGCGCCGCCAAAAGCAGCTCATGAAGGCCAAGTATCAGCTTTTCAAGCATTAAAAATCAGATATTTACCATAAAGACAGGAGAAAACCAATGAAAGAGCTACCGAAAGTGTATGAGCCCCAGCAGGTTGAGGGCCGCATCTACCGGATGTGGATGGACCACGATTGCTTCAAGGCGACCCCGGACCCCGACAAGAAGCCGTTTTCCATCGTCATGCCGCCGCCGAACGTCACCGGCCAGCTGCACATGGGCCACGCGATGGATGCGACGCTGCAGGACATCCTGACCCGCTTCAAGCGGATGCAGGGCTATGAGGCGCTGTGGCTCCCCGGCACCGACCACGCGGGCATCGCCACGCAGATCAAGGTCGAGGAGGAGCTGCGCACCAAGGAGGGCCTGACCCGCTACGACCTCGGCCGCGAGAAGTTCCTTCAGCGCGTGTGGGAATGGAAGGAAAAGTACGGCAACCGCATCGTCGAGCAGCAGAAGAAGATGGGCGCGAGCTGCGACTGGTCCCGCTCCCGCTTCACGATGGACGAGGGCTGCTCCAGGGCCGTGCGCGAGACCTTCTGCGAGCTGTACGACAAGGGCCTCATTTATAAGGGCAGCCGCATCATCAACTGGTGCCCGCATTGCCTGACGGCGCTGTCCGACGCGGAGGTCGAGTACGTTGATAAGCCCGGTCACCTCTGGTATATCCGCTACCCGCTCGCCGACGGCAGCGGCGACATCGTCGTCGCTACCACCCGTCCTGAGACGATGATGGGCGATACCGGCGTCGCGGTCAACCCCGAGGACGAGAAGTTCAAGCACCTCATCGGCAAGAAGTGCATCCTGCCGATCATGAACCGCGAAATTCCCATCGTGGGCGACGAGTACTGCGAGATCGGCTTCGGCACGGGCGCGGTCAAGATGACCCCCGCCCACGACCCGAACGACTTCGAGGTCGGCCTGCGCCACAACCTTGAGGTCATCCGCGTTATCGCCGACGATGGCACCATCAACGAAAACGGCGGCCCCTACAACGGCATGGACCGCTACGAGTGCCGCAATGCCATCGTCAAGGACCTTGAGGAGCAGGGCTACCTCGTCAAGACCGAGCCGTACTCCCACAACGTCGGCACCTGCTACCGCTGCCACAACGATGTCGAGCCCCTCATCTCCGCGCAGTGGTTCGTGAAGATGGAGCCACTTGCCAAGGAGGCCATCCGCGTCGTGCAGGACGGCACCATCAAGTTTGTGCCCGAGCGCTTCACCAAGACCTATATCAACTGGATGGAGAATGTGCATGACTGGTGCATCTCCCGTCAGCTGTGGTGGGGTCACCAGATCCCCGCGTGGTACTGCGACGACTGCGGCCACATCAATGTCAGCCGCGAGGACCCAAGCAAGTGCGAAAAGTGCGGCAGCGCGCACCTCACCCGCGAGGAGGACGTGCTCGACACCTGGTTCTCCTCCGCACTCTGGCCGTTCTCCACGCTCGGCTGGCCCGATTTGGACTCCGCCGACCTCAAGTACTGGTATCCCACGTCCGTCATGGTCACGGGCTACGACATCATCTTCTTCTGGGTCGCGCGCATGATCTTCTCCGGCATGGAGCAGATGAAGAAGGAGCCGTTCAAGACGGTGTTCATCCACGGCCTCGTCCGCGACGACAAGGGCCGCAAGATGTCCAAGTCCCTCGGCAACGGCATCGACCCGCTGGAGATGGCGGAGAAGTACGGCGCGGACGCGCTGCGCTTCAACCTCATCACCGGCAACTCTCCCGGCAACGACGCGCGCTTCTACGTTGAGAAGTGCGAGGCCATGCGCAACTTCGCCAACAAGATCTGGAACGCGAGCCGCTTCGTGATGATGAACCTCACCATCGACCATGTCGAGCTGCCCGAGCAGCTGGGGCTGGAGGACAAGTGGGTGCTGAGCAAGCTCAACACGCTCGTGAAGGAAGTCACCGACAATATGGACGCCTTTGAGATCGGCGTCGCGTCCGCGAAGGTCTACGACTTCATCTGGGACACCTACTGCGACTGGTTCATCGAGCTGTGCAAGGCGAGATTGACCGGCGAGGACGAGCGCTCGAAGGTCAACGCGCAGAACGTGCTGTGCTATGTGCTGATTGAAACGCTCAAGCTGCTGCATCCGTTCATGCCGTTCATCACCGAGGAGATCTATCAGGCGCTGCCGCATACGGCCGAGGACAAGGGCGAGTTCATCATGCTGAAGAAGTGGCCGGAGTACCGCGACGAGCTCAGCTTCCCGCAGGAGGAAGAGGCGATGGGGCTCATCATCGACGCCATCACCGCCATCCGCGCCCGCCGCAACGAGATGAATGTCGCACCCTCGAAGAAGGTGCATTACACCATCGCCACCGCGCACGCGGACACCTTTGCGCGCGGCATTCCGTTCTTCAAGCGTCTCGCCTCCGCGAGCGATGTGACCGTTGCCGACGCGAATATCCCCACGCCGGACGGTTCGATCGAGGTCGTGACCCATGCCGCGCGTGTGCTGATGCCGCTCGCTGAGCTGGTGGACTTCGAGAAGGAGCTGGCCCGCATCGCCAAGGAAAAGGCGAACGCGGAAAAGCAGCTCGCCGGCATTGAGAACAAGCTCTCAAATCAGGGCTTTATCGCCAAGGCGCCCGAGGCCGTCGTCAACGGCGCCCGTGAGGACGCGGCCAAGCTCCGCGCTCTCATCGAGAAGCTCGACGCCTCCGCCGCCGCGATGAAGAAGTAAAAGGTCATGAAAAAGCACCGATGCAGGAGGTCCTGCGTCGGTGCTTTTTCCATACAGATGGAAACTATTTCTTTTTCAGCTCTCGGATACACATGACAACGATATAGATCAGATAACCACAAAAAATAATGACAGCGGGAAGGACCATAACGACGAAAAAGAAGATTGTGATATATTGCGCTAACGCTTCATAGATGATCTCTCCCATAAAAGTCCTCCTCTCAAATTCCGGCTTGCCAGTATGGATACTTTTATGATAGCACAGAGCTGTGGGAAAGTCCACGGCAAAATGAGGGCTTTTCAAGTCCTCGTTCTTTTGTTATACTTACCTTACTATCAAAGGAGGGTGACACCTATGCAGAAGATCCTATTCGGCTCCACTGGACTTGTCATTGAAAAGAACGGCTTCGGCTGCCTGCCGATCCAGCGCATCAGCGAGACGGAGGCGGTGAAGCTGCTGCACAAGGCCTGCGACGGCGGCATCAACTTCTTCGACACCGCCCGCGCGTATTCCGACAGTGAACAGAAGGTCGGCGCGGCCTTTTCCGGGATGCGCGACCGGATCGTGCTGGCGACCAAGACCGGCGCGCAGACCGCCGAGGGCTTCTGGCGCGACCTTGAGACCAGCCTGCGCACACTCAAGACCGACTACATCGACATTTACCAGTTCCACAATCCGGCCTTCTGTCCGAAGCCGGGCGGCGAGGACGGTCTGTACGACGCGGCGCTCGAGGCAAAAAAGCAGGGGAAGATCCGCCACATTTCCATCACGAACCATCGCCTTGCGGTGGCGCAGGAGGCCATCGACTCCGGGTTATACGCCTCGCTGCAATTCCCGTTCAGCTATCTTGCCGGGGAACAGGAGCTCGCATTGGTCGAGGGCTGCCGCGCGCACGGCATGGGCTTTATTGCGATGAAGGGCATGGCCGGCGGTCTGCTCCGCGACGGCTTGACCGCGGCGGCCTGGATGGCGGCGCAGGAAAATGTGGTGCCCATCTGGGGCGTGCAGCGGGAGAGCGAGCTGGATCAGTTTTTGCAGTGCATCCGCGAGGGTGCGGAGCTGACAGACGAGCGCCGCACGACGATCGAGCGCGACCGCCGGGAGCTTTGCGGCGAGTTCTGCCGTGGCTGCGGCTACTGTATGCCGTGCCCCGCGGGCATTGAGATCAACCAGTGCGCGCGTATGTCGCTGATGCTGCGCCGCGCGCCGGCGCAGGCGTGGCTCACCGAGGAATGGCAGGCCAAAATGCACCAAATCGAGCAGTGCAGGCACTGCGGACATTGCATGGCAAAGTGCCCCTACGGCCTCAACACCCCGGAGCTGCTGCAGGCAAACTACAAGGATTACTGGGAAGTTCTGGCACAGAGCCGGAAGTAAACTGAAGTACCGTCAAGACAAAGAGCATATCGGGAAAGCGCAGGGAGACTCCCTGCGCTTTTTCAATGCTTTTTTGCCTTTGCGCTCAGCAACTTGACCCGGATGGCGAGAACCGCCACACCGCGCGCCTGTTCTTCCGTAAAGGTATCCTCACGGCCTGCCGTGTGGCGCATGAGCGCGGAGAGCGCATCGAGCTTTTCCGCCCCCTCAATGAGCTCTGCCGTGCCGCTGCCGATGACGGAGGCATAGTAGTAGCCGTAGCCGCAGGCGTGGTCGGCGGACTGCAGCTCGCCGCGGCAGTCCATTTCAAAGGATACGCGCGGGTCGCGGCGCAGCAGCTCGAGCTTGCGGCCTTCCCTGGCGCTGTGGCAGTAGAAGGTAAAAACGCCGTCCGCGAAGCGGTAGCCGAAATTGAGCGGGATGATGTAGGGGAGTCCCTGTTCATCAAGCATGGCAAGGCGAATAACCTTACATTCATTGACAATGGAGAGGATCTCCCGGCTGTCGGTGATCTCACGGTCGTGTCTGCGCATGGCACTGCCTCCTTATATCAGGCCGTTCGGCCCTTGATATGATAGCAGCATTTTACAATGTCCGATGGGAAAAGAGCAAGCGAAAAAAAGACAGAACAGGCAAAAAGAAACAGAATGGCACATTCTTTCGACAAAAAAACGGCCGCGGACAGGCTATACTGAAAGCGCACAGAGGTGCAGAACGAGCAAGAGGAGGTCGGGACATGGAGGTTCTGACAAGAACAAACGGAAGAGAGATGACGCTTGCGATCAGCGGAGAGCTGGATCACCACGGCGCGCACGGCGCGATGCAGCAGATCGACCACGCGCTCGACGCGGCGCTGCCGCTGTCGATGACGATGGACCTTTCGGGAGTGTCCTTCATGGATTCCTCCGGGATCGCCGTGGTGCTGCGCGCACACCGCCGCATGGCGGCGCTCGGCGGAAGTCTGATCGTCACCGGCGTGCCGGCGCAGGCCCGAAAGGTTTTCGACGCGGCGGGGGTACCGCGTCTGGTCACAATGCAGTAAGGAGGAAGGATATGAAAAAGAGCAGCAACTACATAAAACTGGAGTTTCTCAGCCGCAGCACGAACGAGGGCTTTGCCCGCAGCGCGGTCGCGGCCTTTGCGTCCCAGCTCGACCCGACGCTCGACGAGCTCGGCGACATCAAGACGGCGGTGAGCGAGGCGGTGACAAATGCCATCGTTCACGCCTATCCCGATACGCTTGGAAAGATCGTGGTCCGCGTGCGCCTGCTGGACGGCGGTGTGCTGGAGATCGCAGTATACGACTGGGGACGCGGCATTGCGGACGTGGAGAAAGCACGCGAGCCGCTCTTTACGACCGGAGGCGAGGAGCGCAGCGGCATGGGCTTCACCATCATGGAGAGCTTCATGGATACGCTTAAGGTCCGCTCCCGCCCGGGCAAGGGGACCGTCGTGACCATGCGCAAAAGGATCGCGCAGCGCACAGGCCGCGCATGAGCACAGCCGAGACCTTTGCCCTGCTCGAAGCGGCGCAGAGCGGCGACGAGGAAGCCGGCGAGCGTGTACTGCGGGAGAATACCGGCCTGATCTGGAGCGTCGTGCGCCGCTACAATGGCCGCGGCGTGGAGACGGAGGACCTCTATCAGCTCGGCTGCATCGGATTTCTAAAGGCTGTTAAGGGATTTGACCTTACATATGGAACGCAGTTTTCCACCTACGCCGTACCGAAGATCGCGGGAGAGATACGGCGATTCCTCCGTGACGACGGCGCGATAAAGGTGAGCCGGACTCTGCGCGAGCGGTCGCAGAGCATCTACAGTGCGCGGGAGAAGCTGCGGGTGCAGCTCGGACGCGAGCCTGTCCTCTCGGAGCTTGCGGAGGAGACCGGCTTGAGCGTCGAGGAGATCGCGGATGCCGACCTTGCCTCTGCCGCGCCGGAGTCCTTTCAGCAGGAGATGGGCGACGGGCTGACGTTGGAAACGCTTCTCGGCACGGAAAGCCCGGAGGAGAGCCTGATCGAGCAGCTTTCCCTTCGCGCGGCGATCGACCTGCTGCCGGAGCGGGAGCGCATGACGATCCTGCTGCGCTTTTTCAAGGCGCTGACGCAGGAGCAGACGGCGCGGGTGCTTGGCGTGTCGCAGGTGCAGGTATCGCGGCTGGAGCGTCGGGCGCTGCAAAAGCTGCGCATGGCGATGGAGACAGAGGGATAGCGTCCGGATCGGCCTGAAGCTCCGTCAGCAGCGGCCAGAAGCGCTTCGGCATATGTGACATGCGGAGCTTCGGATTTTCCCGTTCGCGGATGGCGATGGTGTCATAAAAGCAACGCCAGAGCCGGCGATAGCGTTTTTCCGTCTCGTCGGGCGGAGCCATGACGAACTCCTCCAGCGGTACGATGGCAGAATGACCGCCGGCATAAAAGAGCGCCTCGCGGTGCGTGCGGTCATAGAGGAAAAAGGTCTCATCGTGGCAGCGCTGGCAGAAGTGACCGCGCAGAAGCGGCAGAACGCGGTTTTTCGGTTCGATCTCCGCGGCGAGCACGCCACCGATGTCGGAAAAGCGCACGAAGCCGCGGTATTGCTCCAGCTCGCCGTTCAGCTGCCGCACAGCGCGCAGCAAGGGATGGTACGTTTCATCGGAAAGGCGCTGCAACAGCGGCTTTCCCTCGCGGTAGAGCTTGGCGGCAAAGTGGTAGATGGCAAGCTCCTTTTCGGGCAGGCATGTCCAGTACGCGCGGCGCAAAAATGGTCCGACCTCCGGCGAAAAGCGCCGGAAGCCTTCGTATACGCGGCGTGCGTGCGCCGCGTCCGTCGTGACGGCGCGGATCTCATACAAGCATGGCTCGAGCTCTCCGGTGCGGAAAAACGCGGCGGGGAGCTCCTTTTGCGTGTAGCTTTCGTAGATGCAGCACAGAAGTCCATCGAAGCTGCCGTCGTATTCATAAACGACCTCGCGCCATGTCATAAAAAACTCCTCATTATGCCGGCTCAAAGAGTGAGAGCTGGTCGAGCGGTCCCGCCGGGAGCGAGGCACGCTCCGTGGCGGTCAGATTGCGCCGGACCCCCTCGAGCGAGAGCCGCAGCGGTGCGGTGCTTCGGCCGGAGCAGGTGAGAAAATACTGCGCCCGCTTGAGCACGACGCCGAGCTTTTTGAGGTCCTCGGCGCGCAGCGCCCCGCCGCGGCGCGCGACAAGGATGCGCTTCGCGCTGACCACGCCGATGCCGGGAACGCGCAGCAGCGCTTCGTAATCCGCGCGGTTGACCTCGACCGGGAAGAAGTCGGGGTGCCGCAGCGCCCAGCAGCACTTGGGATCGAGCAGCGGATCAAAGTCCGGCTGGCTTTCGTCGAGCAGCTCGCTGGCGCGAAAGCCGTAGAATCGCAGCAGCCAATCCGCCTGATAGAGTCGGTGCTCGCGCAGAAGAGGCGGCTTGGTATCCAGAGACGGTAAGAGCGTATTTTCCACCACCGGCACATAGGCCGAGTAGAAAACACGCTTGAGGTGATAGGTGTCATAGAGCGATTGCGTCAGCGTCAGGATGTGGCGGTCGCTCTCTCCGGTCGCGCCGACGATCATCTGCGTGGCCTGCCCCGCGGGGGCAAAGCGCGGCGCGTGACGGTATTTGACCAGCTCGCGCCGGTTTTCCTGTCCGCGGTCCGCGATGAAGCGCATGGGCCGCAGCACGGCGGCTTTTGTCTTGTTCGGCGCGAGGGCGCGCAGCGACGCTTCGCTCGGCAGCTCGATGTTGACGCTCAGGCGGTCGGCGAGCATTCCGAGCTGCTCGACCAGCTCCGGCGAGGCGCCGGGGATGGCCTTGGCGTGGATGTAGCCGTTGAAGCGGTATTCGCGGCGCAGAATGGACAGCGCACGGATCATCAGCTCCGTCGTGTAGTCCGGCGAGCGCAGCACGCCGGAGGAGAGAAAGAGCCCTTCAATATAGTTGCGCCGGTAGAACTGGATGGTCAGGTCGGCAAGCTCCTCGGGCGTGAAGGTCGCGCGGCGCGTTTCGTTCGTGCGCCGGTTGACACAGTATTTGCAGTCGTACATACAGTCGTTCGAGAGCAGTACCTTGAGCAGCGTGATGCACCGTCCGTCTGCGGAAAAGCTGTGACAGCAGCCCATGACGCCGGATGAGGTGCAGCCGATCTTGCCATGCTCAAAGCCGCGCTTGGCCCCCGAGGAGGTGCAGGCCGCGTCATACTTGGCAGCGTCCGCTAAAACGGAGAGCTTATCCAGAAGCTCCATACCGTTATCCGCGTGCACGGACGCGGCGCGTCTTGCGGCGCGGCTGGTCGAGATAGGTGATGACCTTCATCAGATTCGCCGTGACGGCAGTGATGCCGAGCAGCACAAAGATCGTCGTGGAAGCAGCCATGTTCATACCCTCCGAATCGTTCTAAAACTCTTGTTCTAATCGCATTATAAATCGAACAAACGTGCTTGTCAATAGAAAATAGAACAAATTTTTTATTTCTTTGCAAAATTAGGGGAAAAACGGTTGACCGGGGAGGGGAGATGCGGTAGAATCAAGGAGAATTTTGAGAAAACAGGTGGAACGCATGAGTGATTTTTCTTCCCGCTTCTGCGCGGCGCGCCGCGCGTGCATTGCGCGGGATTTTGCAAAGCTGAATCCGGAGCAGCGTCGCGGCGTCCTGACGACCGAGGGACCGCTGCTGCTGCTCGCGGGAGCCGGCAGCGGCAAGACGACCGTGCTCATCAACCGCATCGCAAACCTTCTGACCTATGGCCGCGGGAGCGACTGCGGCGAGGTCCCCGCCGGTGCGTCGGAGGACGATCTCACTTTCCTTGAGAATTATCCCGCTCAGCCGACCGCAGACGAGCGCCGCCGGATGCGGCAGCTCTGCGCGGTGGAGCCGCCGGCGCCGTGGCAGGTGCTTGCCGTGACCTTTACGAACAAGGCGGCGAAGGAGCTGCGCGAGCGCCTGGAGGCATTCGGCATCGCGGGCGCGGACGACATCTGGGCGCTGACTTTCCATTCGGCCTGCGTGCGCATTCTGCGTCGTGACATTGATAAGCTCGGCTTCTCCAACGACTTTACCATCTACGATACCGACGACTGCAAGCGCGTGGTGAAGGATATTCTCAAGGAGATGGACTTGGACGAAAAGACCTTTTCTCCGCGCGAGGTGCTCGCGGTCATCTCCAAGGCGAAGGACGAGCTGCTCTCGCCGCAGGATTTCTCGAAGAAATGGGCGGGCAGCGGCGACTGGAAGCGCGAGCGCATCGCCAAAATTTACGCGCGCTACGACCGCATCCTCTGCGAGGCGAACGCGCTGGACTTCGACGACCTCATTCTCCACACGGTGCGCCTGCTGCAAAACGAGCCGGATGTACGAGCGTACTACCAGCGCAAATTCCGCTACATCCTCATCGACGAGTATCAGGACACGAACCGGATGCAGTACGAGCTGGTGCGCCTGCTTGCGGACGGCCATCGCAACATCTGCGTCGTCGGTGACGATGACCAGAGCATCTACCGCTTCCGCGGCGCGGATATCTCCAACATTCTGAATTTTGAAAAGGAATACAAGGGTACGCGCACGATCCGTCTCGAGCAGAACTACCGCTCCACGCAGAACATCCTCGACGCGGCGAACGCCGTCATTAAAAATAATGTCGGGCGCAAGGGCAAGACGCTTTGGACCGACGCGGGCAGCGGCGAAAAGGTGACCATCAAGACCGTGTTCAACGAGCAGGACGAGGCGAACTTTGTCGTTTCCGGCATGATGACGGACTTCAACCGCGGCAAGAACTGGCGCGACAACGCGGTGCTCTACCGCATGAACGCGCAGTCGAACGCGCTGGAATACGCGCTCAAGCGCAACGGCATCCCGTATCAGGTCGTCGGCGGCATGAAATTCTTTGACCGCGCCGAGGTCAAGGATATGCTGGCCTACCTTGCGCTCATCAACAATCCTTCGGACGATCTGCGGCTGCGGCGCATCATCAATACGCCCGCCCGCGGCATCGGCAATGCGAGCGTCGAGCGTGTGCAGACGCTGGCCGCCGAGCAGGGCGTGCCGATGATGACCGTCCTCCGCGCGGCGGGGGAGTACGCGGCGCTCAAGACCGCCGCGGCACGGCTGGAGAAATTCGCCGCCATGATCGACGCGCTGCACGACGCGGCGGGAGACACGGAGCTTGCGGACTTCTACGACCTCGTGTGCGAGCAGTCCGGCTATCTCCGCGCGCTGGAGGACAAGGGCGATATGGAGAGCCGCGGGCGGCTGGAGAACGTACAGGAGCTCAAGTCCAACATCCTCGCCTTCCTCGACGGCGAGCCGGAGGACGCGACGCTTGCGGGCTTCCTCAACGAGATCGCGCTCTATACCGACCTTGACAGCGCCTCGACCGACAACTGCGTGACGCTCATGACGATGCACAGCGCCAAGGGACTGGAATTTCCCTGCGTCTATGTCGTCGGCATGGAGGAGGGTATTTTCCCGGGAAATCGCGCCGTCGGCGACGAGGAGGAGCTGGAGGAGGAACGCCGCCTCTGCTACGTCGCCATGACGCGCGCCAAGGAAAAGCTGACGCTGACGAACGCGCGGCAGCGTATGCTCTTCGGCCGCACGACGCCGAACGCGCCCTCGCGCTTTTTGAGCGAGATCCCCGCCGAGAACGTCAACTGGCTCTCGAAGCCCTCGGCGGAGCCGCGCAGCCGCTACGACGAGGACTATGCCGACGGCTACGGCAGCTTCGGTCGAAGCTCGGGCTTCGGCAGCGGCTACGGCAGCCGTGGCGGCTCGGTGACGACCGGCTTTTCCGGCACGGTCGCGCGCCCGACGCACCCGAAGACCGCGGTCAGCGCCGCGGCAAAGCCGGCTGCGGGGAAACCGACGTTACAGCTTTCCGCGGGCGATCAGGTCAACCACAAGACCTTCGGCGACGGCATGGTGATCTCGGTCACGCCGATGGGCGGCGACGCGCTCATCGAGGTGGCGTTCGAGCAGGTGGGCACGAAAAAGCTCATGCTCAAGACCGCCGGCGTCCACATGACCAAAAAATAACAAGGAGCGAAGCACAGAAATCTCCTGTGCTTCGCTCTTTTCAACGATTGTAATGCAGTTATGCTTTACAGCATTTCACCAAAGTCGCGGATGAAGCGGTCGCAAACGAGCGGCATTTCGTCCTTCGTGCCCTCGAAAAACGGGTCGTACACGCCGATGACCGTCATGCCGCTCGCCTTGGCGCTGCGGCAGGACTTGACCGAGTCGTCGAAGAAAATGCACTCTTGCGGCGTGACGCCGAGCAGCTCCGTCGCCTTGGCGAAAATCGCGGGGTCGCTCTTGTCCATGCCCAGCTCCTGCGCGAAAATGACGCGCTCGAAGCAGCGGTTCAGGTCGTGGACGGCGAGCGCCGTTTTGCAGTGCGCGGGGACGCAGCTCGTGAAGACCGCCATACGCTCGCCCTGTGCGCGGAGCTTTTCCAGATACTCGCGCACATGTGGCTTGAGCGCGACGTGGGCGTAGTTGTCCTTCGCCAGCTCCATCCACTCCGCCATGATCTCATCCGTGCTTTCGGAGAGATGGCAGTATTCCTTGGTGAACACGGCGGCGAGGGGAAAGATAGTGTGCGCCACGCCCTCGTAATACTCCTTGGTATAGGGGTAGCCGCGGCGGGCGAGAAAGGTGCGGTCCACCTCTGCCCAGATGCCGTTGGAGTCGATGAGCGTGCCGTCAAGATCGAAGAGATACATGAAAAGGCTCCTATTAAAAAAATTTTCACAGGGGGATTGCCAAACGCGGCGCTTTTTGCTACGATAGGCGATATTCTTGTTTCGTTAAGAATTATACCATCTTTGAAAGGGGCAGGCAAGTGCTATGAAAAAGAGAAATACAAAGCAAGTGATCCTGCCGCTCATCACTTCATTCATTTGGGGCAGCTCGTTCGTGGCACAGAGCCTCGGCGCGGGAAAAGTGGGCGGCTTTACCTTCACGGCGGCGCGTTCGATCCCCGCCGTGCTGGTGCTGGGGGCGCTCGTGCTCATCCTGCGGCGCGTGCGGCACGAGGAAAAATACACGCCGCAGCAGAAAAAGGACCTGCTGGAGGGCGGTCTCGTGTGCGGCATTTTTCTGACGCTCGGCACGAACCTGCAGCAGTTCGGCATTGCCGATACCACGGCGGGCAAGGCGGGCTTCATCACGGCGCTCTACATCGTGCTCGTGCCGCTCGCCGGCATGTTCCTCGGGAAAAAGGCAAACAAACGGCTGTTCCTCTGCGTTCTGATCGCAGTGGTCGGTCTTTATTTCCTCTGCTTCACGGGCAGCGAGGGCGCGATGAGCTTCGGCCGCGGCGACTTCCTCGTTTTTCTGTGTGCCTTTGCCTTCACGGGGCATATCCTCTGCGTGGACCATTATGTGCAGAAGGTGGACGGCATCGCGCTCTCCTGCGTGCAGTTCGCGGTGATGATGGTCCTCTCCACCGTCTGCGCCTTCACCTTTGAAACGGTCGATTTCGCGGCGCTCGGCGAATGTACGTTCTACATCCTCTACATCGGCATCCTCTCGAGCGCGGGCGGCTACACGCTGCAAATTCTCGCGCAGAAGGACGGCGACCCGACGGTCGTCTCGCTGCTGCTGAGCCTGGAGTCCTTCTTCGCCGTGGTCTGCGGGGCCATCATCCTGCACGAGCGCATGAGCGGACGGGAGTACCTCGGCTGCGCGCTGATGCTCACAGCGGTGCTCCTCTCGCAGCTGCCGGAGAAGACAGCCGACACAGCGGAGCCGCAGAAAAAATAAGATAGAGAAAACGGAAAAACGGCTTGGGACACGATGGCGTGTCTCAAGCCGTTTCTTCATGGAATGTCAGGAGCAAAGGATCAGGCGTTTGCCTTGCCGCGGACAAAGTGGAGGATCAGACCGATAACGAGTCCCAGCAGCGTGGGAAGAACCCAGAACAGCCCGAGCTTCGCCAGCGGCAGGGTCTCCCGCAGCATCGCGAGGACGCCGTCCAGCCGGCAGGCGGCGAGCAGCGGCGCGGGCAGCGCGGCGGCGAAGTCATAGAGCGCGCCGACAAGCGTCAGCGCGGTCGTCCAGACAAAGACGGCGCGGTCGTAGGCGAAGAATTTCCCGAAAAGGGAGAGCGCGATCAGCGTGATGGCGAGGGGATAGAGGAACATCAGCACGGGGACGGAGTAGCCGATGATGGAGCTCAGGCCGAAGTTGGCGAAGAGCAGGGAGACAAGACTGAAGATCACCGCCCAGACGCGGTAGGTCGGACCCTTGGGGAAGAGGCCCGTGAAGGTTTCCGCGCAGCTGGTGATGAGGCCCACGGAGGTCTTGAGACAGGCGAGCGTCACGGTCGCGGCGAGGATCAGAAGGCCGACGGAGCCAAGGTAGTGCTGCGCGATCTGCGCGAGGGCGATGCCGCCGTTTTCCGAGGTCTCGAACAGTCCGCGGCTCTGCACGCCGACGATGGTGACGGCGACGTAGATGGCAGCCATCAGCAGACAGCTGAAAATACCCGCGCGGACAGTGCTGCCCGCCACGGCGTCCGGCTCGGTCACGCCGAGGCCACGGATGACCTGCACGACCACGATGCCGAAGGCAAGGCTTGCCAGCGCGTCCATGGTGTTGTAGCCCTCGAGGAAGCCGGTGAAGAAAGGCTGAGAGGCGTAAGCGCCCTCCGGTACGACCGCGCCGACGGCGGCGCCGGGGCGGAGCATCGCCACGATGACCAGAATGCCGAGGAACAGCAGGAAGCAGGGGTTGAGCACCTTGCCGACCCAGACGAGGATCTTGCCCGGGCGGAGCGAGAAGAACAGCGCCGCGGCGAAGAAGGCGGCGGAGAACGCCAGCAGGCAGAGCCGCGTATTGCCGCCCTGCGGCAGCACCTGCTCCAGTCCCACGGTGAAGGAGGTGGTGGCGCAGCGGGGGATGGCGAAGAACGGCCCGATGGTCAGGTAGAGCAGGCAGGTGAAAAACATCGAGTAGGGCTTGCCCACGCGGCTGCCGAGCTCAAAGAGCCCGCCGGAGCGGCTGATGCCGAGCGCCGCTACGCCGAGCAGCGGCAATCCGACGCCCGTTACGCAGAAGCCTATGACCGCGGGCCATACGTTTGCGCCGGCCATCTGACCCATGTGAACGGGGAAGATGAGGTTTCCGGCGCCGAAGAACATACCGAAGAGCATACTGGCAACGTAGGTGTACTCGCGGCCGCTGAGTTTCTGTTTCATTTTCGTTTCTCCTTTTTCATTTCCACCCGCCGGGTTCGATCCGCGCGGTGCAGAATGTATGCAATTCAGTTTACCACAGCGGCGGAGAATGGGCAATCGGCATAAGCGATAAAAAACCATGCGGGGAGCTTGCCTTTCTTCAAAGAACGAATAGACCTTCCGTGGACGTGCGGCGGAACGGCACGGAAAAAGATTTTTCAAAAAGTGTTGACAAGTGTAACCAACTATGCTACATTGTGTTTACAACAGTAACCAAAATCCGGAAAAAGGAGGACGGCAAATGGAACGGATCGACTTGGCGCCCGCCGAATGGAACATCATGGAATGTCTGTGGGAGCGCGCGCCGCAGACCGGCCGCGAGCTGACCGAGCAGCTGGAGTCCAGCATGGGCTGGAGCCGCAGCACGACGCTGACGCTGCTGCGGCGCATGGTCGGCAAGGGCGTTGTGACGTGCGACACGGAGGGGACGAAGAACACCTTTTCCCCCGCGGTGCGCCGCGAGGACGCGGCGCTTGCCGAAACGGAGACGTTTTTAGACCGCGTCTATCAGGGAAGCCTGAGCATGATGGTCAGCGCCATGACGCGCAGGCAGGCCATCTCCAAGGAAGAGATCGACGAGCTTTATGAGCTGCTGCGGCAGATGGAGGAGGGAACAAAATGATGCAGTGGATCGTTTCATCCAGCGTTTTGATCCTGGTGGTCATCGCGCTACGCTATGTGCTGCGCGGGAAGCTCAGCCTGCGGATGCAGTACGCCCTGTGGCTGCTGGTGCTCGTGCGCCTGCTCGTTCCGGTGAGCTTCGGCGCGAGCGATCTGAGCGTGATGAACGCCGTGCCCGAGCGTGCGCCGACCGTGCAGCAGGGGACCGATCGGCAGGACATCATCGGCGAGCGGAACGACGCGCCCGCGAACGCCGGTACCGTCGGCATTCCGGCGCAGAGCATGAACGAGGCGGCTCCGCCGGACCTCGTACAGAACGTCACGACCGCGACGGTGACCGCGCCGACGGTCGAAAAGACCGACTGGGCGCGAATCGCAAAAACCGTCTGGCTCGCCGGCGCGGCGGCGCTGGGACTGGTGTTCCTCGCCGTGAACCTGCGCTTCGGCAAGAAGCTGCGCCGCTCGCGTGAGCGCGTGGAGGAGACCGACGCCTGCCTGCCGGTCTACGAGAGCGGTGAGACGGATACGCCGTGCCTGTTCGGCGTGGCGAAGCCGAGCATTTACGTCACACCCGACACGCGCACGGAGGCGGAGACGCTGCGCTACGCGCTCGCCCACGAGCAGACGCACTACCGCCACGGTGACAACCTTTGGGCGGTGCTGCGCGGCGTGTGTCTGGCGCTGCATTGGTACAACCCGCTCGTGTGGTGGGCGGCGGAGCTTTCCCGCCGCGACGCGGAGCTGGCCTGTGACGAGGCGACCATCCGCCGCATCGGCGAGAGCGAGCGCGCCGCCTACGGCCGCACGCTCATCCGCATGACCTGTGAAAAGCGCCCCGCGCTGCTCGTCACCGCCACGATGATGACCGACAGCGGCAAGGGCCTGCGCGAGCGCATCACGCTGCTGGTCAAAAAGCCAAAGACCGCGGCGTATACGGCGGTCGCCGTGCTGCTCATCGCGGGGCTTTCGGTCGCCTGCACCTTCACCGGCGGCAGGGACAATGCGGAGCTGGCCGAGCCCTTCGGCAAGAACTACGAGGCGGCGGAGGTCGTGTATCAGCCGTCTGTATACAGCTTTGCTCTGACGACCGACACCGCGCCCTGGTTCCGCATCGCGGCGAACGGCGAGAGCCTTACGGTCGTTGACCTCAGCAACGACGGCGCGAACGCGGAGAGCGCCTACGGCGCACTGGAGGTCTACACGCTCACGAAGGAGAATTTCGACGAGCGCTTCCTCGACGATCAGCTCGGCTGGGAGAGCGGGAGCTCGCAGGCCGCGTCGCTGCGCCGCGAAAACGCGAGGGCGTGGCACTGCACGGCGGCGGAGGACCCCTCGTGGCCGGAGGAGATCTACCTTCTTCAGCAAAAGGACGGCACGCTCTATCTCGTGATGGCGGCTGAGCAGCCTGAAAATCAGAATAGGAACTTTGTCTGTTGGGTCTTCCGCCTGACCGAAAAGCCCGTGCCGACCTATGACAGCATGGAGGCCTACGCCCTCTCCGTCATCAACGCGCTCAAGCAGCCGAACGGCTACACCTACACGGTCATCGGCGCGGACGGTATGCCGCTTGAGGTCACCGAGGCGGCAGCCGATGTGCGCGTGACCGAGCTGGAGAAGCGCGGCGACTGCACGGATCTCGCGCCGGACGGCGTGCTGGAGCTGTGGAGCTTCAACTATCAAGTCAAGCCCGAGGACAAGGCGGGTGCGCTGCCCGACCGCTTCTTCTGGGTCGGCGGCAATTACATCAGCGACGACGGCTACATCTCCGACGGCTTCTGGTACTATCTCACCGTGCTCCGCACAAACGGCGAGCCGGGCGTCTACAAGCTGCTCGACAGCCACATGGCGAACGACGGACTGTGGTACAACGGCTGCACCTACACGAGCGCCTATGAATACCTCTACGACTTCTACGCGGACTACGCGAGCCTTGACGTGCCGCGCTGCCTGATCACCGACTTCCTGAACGCGGACGACCTGATCCGCGAGAACACGGTGACGAGCAGCGACGACTGCACGGCGCGGCGCTACGACGGCAACGGCTGGTATCTCTACATTCCGACCGTGGCGTGGACGAAAACGAACGGTCAGGACAGCTGGTACTCCGCTTACTGCGACGGCAGCACGCTGTGCGTGGACAAGAGCTACGACAGCGTGGAAATGATGGAGGACTTCTACCGCGAGGGCGGCTTCACGCTTGAGCAGTACCGCGAGGGCGCGGCGCTCAGCGGCCCGTGGCTGCGCTACGACGCGGAGAGCGGCACGCAGTTTGCCAACTACCTCGCGCCGGACCCCGATTACGGCGGCTGCTACATCATCTCGACCTACTGGAAGCCGACCGACGATACCTCCGTGAACGAATGGGGCTACAGCACGCGAAACCGTATTCTGAACGAGGCGGTCAAGCTGCGCGCAATGGCGCAGAGCTTTGTGGTCAGCGGGAATGCCGGCTCCATGGTCTCAACCTTCCAAAACGACCTCGACCTCGCCACTGAGGGCAAAGCCGCATGGCTGTATCTCGTTGAGAACGGCGAGACCGTCGGCAGCTATAGTGTGCGCGGCGCGTGGAATGTCCCTACGCTCAACGCCTATCATTACAGTACATGCGACGCGCCGGAAAATACCGGCAGACAGCTTATTCTCTGGCTCTCGGACAACGACAACTCGTATTTTAGCCTCAACAAGAATACGGACACGCAGCACCCCGGTTTTACTCCGCACAATAAAACCTCGTATTTGGGGTTCTACGAGGGAACAAACATCGTGGCGTATCACCGCAGCATGACCGATCCGGTGTACTACTACGAGGCGCAGGGCGATTTCGGCATCATCGACAACGACGGACGCACGCTCTACGACCGTATGCTCCAGTGGTACGACGAAGCGGAATTCAGCACGCTGTGCGATGAGGTCGATGAGACCGCCATTCCGAACCGCGGCCAGTCGTGGGAGGAGGCCGCGCAGGAGTATCTCGACGCCTACGAGGGCGCGCATCTCAAGGCGCGCAGCGGCAGCCTGTTCAAGTATACATGGGTGAAGAACCTCGTTGAGCCGGCAGAGGAGACAACGCAGGCCTTCCGCGAGCGCGGCGAGCTGGACGAGAACGGCTACTGCTTTTATTCCACAACCGAATTTGTGCCGGAAAGCGAATGGGCGCTGGGATTTGCGATGGCGGGCAACACCGGAGACTGCGACGACCCCGACGCGCCGGAGGGCGCGTATGAATACAGCCGCTGCTGCATCATCACGCTCAAAGAGGACGGTTGGCACGGCGAGGTACGCGGCACCGGCTGGTAAGCCATCAAAAAAACGAACCATGCGGGGAGCCGCGGGCAGAAATGCCCGCGGCTCCTTTCCGCGCCGAAAAAAGAAAAGTTTTCAATTTACCCCCTATGCAAAACGGAAAAAATACGCTACAATGTAGCTGTTAAAATATGAACCGTTCGCAGGGAGGAACAGACAAACATGGAGAAACCGAAATATCGGCGCGTCCTGCTCAAGATCAGCGGCGAGGCGCTCGCGGGCGACAAGCACTTTGGCTTGGACTTCGGCGTCATCGGTCAGGTGACGGACGTCATCAAGGAGTGCGTGGAGGCCGGCGTACAGATGGGCATCGTCATCGGCGGCGGCAACTTCTGGCGCGGCGTGAAGAACGGCGAGGGCTACATCGAGCGCACCCGCGCCGACCACATGGGGATGCTGGCTACGGCGATGAACTGCATGGCGGTCGCCGACGTGCTGGAGCAGAAGGGCGTGGACGTGCGCATTCAGACCGCGCTGGAGATCAAGGAGGTCGCGGAGCCTTATATCCGCGCCCGCGCCATCCGGCACCTTGAGAAGGGCCGCGTGGTCATCTTCGGCTGCGGCATCGGCTCGCCGTTTTTCTCCACGGATACCGCGGCGGTGCTCCGCGCGGCGGAGATCAACGCGGACGTTATCCTGCTGGCGAAGAACATCGACGGCGTGTACAACGCCGACCCCGCGAAGGTCGCGGACGCGGTGAAGTACGACGCCATCTCCTACGAGGACGTGCTGGCCCAGCACCTCGCGGTGATGGATTCCACGGCGACCTCACTGTCGATGGACAATCACATTCCCGTGCTCGTTTTCGCGCTCAAGGACCCCAAGAACATCCTGCGCGCCGTGATGGGCGAGAAGATCGGTACGATCGTCGGCGAATGAGTCGGCGTCGCAAGATAAAATGCAAAAATCAAAATTTGAGGAGGCTATCCCCATGTTGAAGGATGAATACAAGGTTTACGAGGAAAAAATGAGAAAGAGCATCGACTCCGTCGCCGCCGACTTCGCCGCCGTGCGCGCGGGCCGCGCCAACGCCGCCGTGCTCGACCGCATCAGCGTGGACTATTACGGCACGCCGACGCCCATCCAGCAGATCGCGTCCATCGGCTCGCCCGACCCGCGCCAGCTGCTCATTCAGCCGTGGGACGCGAGCGCCGTGAAGCTCATTGAGAAGGCGATCCTGAACTCCGACCTCGGCATCAATCCGCAGAACGACGGCAAGGCCATTCGCCTGACCTTCCCGCAGCTGACCGAGGAGCGCCGTAAGGAGCTCGTCAAGCAGATCCGCAAGTACGCCGAGGGCGGCAAGGTCGCCATCCGCAACATCCGCCGCGACGCGATGGAGACCTTCAAGAAGAAGCAGAAGGCCAGCGAGCTGACCGAGGACGATCTGAAGATCGCCGAGAAGGACCTGCAGAAGCTCACCGACGATATGTGCAAGGAGCTGGACGCCCTGCTCGAGAAGAAGGAAAAGGAACTGATGGAGGTCTGATGGGACTTTTCACCAAAAGACAGCTCACGGGGCAGGTTGACAAAAACAGCCTGCCTCGTCATGTTGCCGTCATCATGGACGGCAACGGCCGCTGGGCGCAGAAGCGCGGGCTTCCGCGCTCGGCGGGCCACAAGGCGGGCGCGGAGAGCTTCCGTCGTCTCGGTACCTACTGCAAGAAGCTCGGCATCGACTACCTGACGGTCTACGCCTTTTCGACCGAGAACTGGAAGCGCCCGCCCGAGGAGATCGACGGCATCATGCAGCTTCTGCGCCGTTATCTCCACGAGTGCATCGACACGATGGAGCGCGACGGCAACCGTCTGCGCTTTCTCGGCGACCTGAGCGTGCTGGACGACGATCTCAAGGAGCTGATCCGGGAAACGAATGAAATTTCCGCGCGCATCGAGGGCTTTCAGGCGAACGTCTGCCTGAACTACGGCGGGCGGGACGAGATCGTTCACGCCGCCCGCGCCTTCGCGCGTGACTGCGCGGCAGAGGAGAAGCGGAGCGACGCGCTGACGGAGGAGATGTTCTCGCAGTATCTCTATTCCAATGGCCTGCCCGACCCCGAGCTGCTCATTCGTCCGGGCGGAGAGAAGCGCATCAGCAATTATCTTCTCTGGCAGTGCGCGTACAGCGAGTTTTACTTCTGCGATACGCTCTGGCCCGACTTTGACGAGCGGGAGTTTGACAAGGCGCTTATCGCCTATCAGCACCGGGAGCGGCGCTTCGGCGGCGTGAAGCCGTAAGAGAAAAACAGCCCGAAAGGGGAAACACTATGAAACAAAGATGGCTTGTGGTGGCAATCGGATTGCCTTTACTGCTGCTGGTATTGCTGGCGTGTCCGGCGTGGGCGACCATGCTGCTTGTGTGCGCCATCGCCGGCATTGCGGCCTATGAGCTGCTGCACACGGCGGGGAAGAATGTGCCGACGAGCATATATCTGCTCACGGTCGCAGCGGCCGCGGCGTATGAGGTGCTTCTGTATTACAGCGAGTGGACGTTTTTCGGCGCGATCCAGACCGTGACGGTACTGCGTTGGGCGTTTTTGATGCTGCTGTTTTTCACCGCCGTGCATCGCTTCGGCGGAGAGAAGCCGTTTGCGTTTTCCACGCTCTGCGCCGCTGTCGTCGGCGGCATCGTGTTTCCGGCGATGTACAGCTGCATCTTTCTGCTGCGGAGCTATGCGGACTTCGGCAGAGTTTATGTCCTCGCGCCGTTCTTCATCGCTTTCGCGGGTGATGCGCTGTCCATGTACTTCGGTATGTGGTTCGGCAAGCGTAAGATGGCGCCGCACGTCAGCCCGCACAAGACCTGGGCGGGCGGCATTGGCGGTCCCATTGGCAGCGCACTTGCCATGCTGCTGCTCGGTTTGATCGCTCAGAAGTGGCTCGGCTATGCGCCGGACTATGCGCGGCTCGCGCTCGTCGGCGCGGTCGCCAATGTATTCGGTCAGCTCGGCGACCTCTCCATGTCGCTCATCAAGCGCGAGGCGGGCATCAAGGATTATAGCCATCTCTTCCTCACACACGGCGGGATGCTCGACCGCTTTGACTCCACCATGTTCATCGCGCCGGTCGTGTACTTCTTTGTGGCGGGTGGCATACTATGACAAGGAGTATTGCTTTACTCGGCTCGACCGGCTCCATCGGCCGCCAGACGCTGGAGGTCGCACGGGAGCTGGGACTGACCGTCGCGGCGCTGACCGCCAATTCGAGCGTTGATCTCATCGAACAGCAGGCGCGGGAGTTTTGCCCGCGTCTTGCCGTGCTTTATGACGAAGCGGCGGCTGCCGAGCTGCGCGAGCGCCTGCGGGACACGAAAACGCAGGTGCTCTCCGGTATGGAGGGTCTGCTCGCCGCCGCGACCGCGGAGGACGCCGACACGGTGGTGACCGCCGTGGTCGGCATGATCGGTCTGAAGCCCACGCTTGCCGCCATCGAACAGGGCAAGCGCATCGCGCTGGCCAATAAGGAGACGCTGGTGTGCGCGGGCACGCTCGTGATGGACGCGGCGGAGAAGTTCGGCGCGGAGATCGTGCCGGTGGACAGCGAGCACAGCGCGATTTTTCAGTGTGTGCAGGGCTGCCGTGACCGCGGCGAGATCAAGCGATTGATCCTGACCTGCTCAGGCGGGCCGTTTTACGGTCTTACCCGCGAGCAGCTTGCGGGCAAGACGCGCGCCGACGCGCTCCGTCACCCCAACTGGACGATGGGCGCGAAGATCACCGTCGATTCCGCGACGCTGATGAACAAGGGCCTTGAGATCATCGAGGCCATGCGGCTCTACCGCCTGCCGCTGCGGCAGGTGGATGCCATCATCCACCGCCAGAGTATCGTTCATTCGCTCGTCGAGTACCGCGATGGCGCGATGCTCGCGCAGCTCGGTACGCCCGACATGAAGCTGCCCATCCACTACGCGATGACCTATCCCTATCGTGCGGAAACGCCGGACCGGACGCTCGACCTGCTCTCCTGTCCGCCGCTGACCTTTGCCGCGCCGGATGAGGAGACGTTCCGCTGCCTGAAGCTCGCGCGTCAATGCGCCGCGGTCGGCGGCACAGCCTGCGCCATCCTCAACGGTGCAAATGAGGAGGCAGTCGGTGCGTTTTTGCGGGACGCGGTGGGCTTCAACGACATTCCCGCGCTGGTGGAAGCGGCACTGGGAACGGTGGAGCAGGTCTCCGCGCCGACGCTGGAGGAGATCCTCGCGGCGGATCACGCGGCGCGCGAAGCGGTACGCGCGCACATCCAATAAGCAAGTTCCATAAGGAGTTATTTCATGTATATCATTGCTGCCATTTTGATCTTCGGTGTGCTCATCGCCGTGCATGAGCTCGGACATTTTCTTGCCGCAAAGGCCTGCGGCGTGCGCGTGAACGAGTTTTCCATCGGCATGGGCCCGGCCATCTTCCACACGACAAAGGACGAAACGGAATATTCGCTGCGCCTTCTGCCCATCGGCGGCTTTTGCGCGATGGAGGGCGAGGACGAGGAAAGCGACGACCCGCGCGCGCTGGAGAGGCAGGGCTTTTGGAAGAAGCTGCTGATCTTCGTCGCAGGCGCGGCGATGAATTTTCTGACCGGCTTTGTCATCATGCTCTGCCTGTACGCTGGCGCCCAGGGCTTCTATACGGCGGAGATCGTCGAGCTTGACCCGGCATTTCCCCAGCAGGGCGAAAACGGCATCATGGTCGGCGACGTGATCTGGGCCATCAACGGCGAGCGCATCTATCTCAAAAGCGACGTTTCCACGGTGCTCGGCGTGGTCGATCTGGATGAAAACGGCACCATTGAAATGACGGTCAAGCGCGGCGGCGAGAAGCTCAAACGCACGCTGACGCTGCAGACCTATACGGACGAAAACGGCGCGGAGGTGCGCCGCTACGGCTTCACCTATGGAGGCATCGTGGAAGCGACGCCGCTTGTTCGGCTGCAATACAGCTGGTACAACACGCTCGATTTTGTGCGCCTTGTACGCATGAGCCTGATGATGCTGGTGAGCGGCTCGGCAGGACTGGACGATCTCAGCGGGCCGGTCGGCATTGTCTCGACCATCAAGGACGTGGGCGAGGAGGCGCAGGAGGAGGCCGAGAAGAACAATCAGAACGGCTTCGCCGCGGCGGCGGAGAGCATTCTCTACTTCGGTGCGCTTATCGCGGTCAACCTTGCCGTGATGAACCTGCTGCCTCTGCCGGCGCTCGACGGCGGCAAGGTGTTCTTCCTCGTGATCAACACGCTGGCGCTGGCGATCTTCAAGCGTCAGATCCCGCCGAAATATGAGAATTATATCCACATGGCGGGCTTTGCCCTGCTGATGGCGCTGATGCTCTTCATCACGTTCCACGATGTGATGAAGCTGCTGTGAGGAGGGAAGAAGCATGACGAAGCAGATCATGGTCGGCGGCGTGGCCGTCGGCGGCGGCGCGCCGGTCACCATCCAGTCGATGTGCAACACAAAGACCGAGGACGCAGGCGCGACCATCGAGCAGATCCTGCGCTTGGAGCAGGCGGGCTGCGAGATCGTGCGCGTGACCGTGCCGACGCCGGAGGCAGCGGAGGCGGTCGAGACCATCAAGAGCAGCATTCATATCCCGCTCGTGGCGGACATTCACTTTGACTACCGCCTTGCCATCGCCGCGGCGGAGCACGGCGCGGACAAGATCCGCATCAACCCCGGCAACATCGGCGGGGAGGACCGCGTGAAGGCGGTCGTGGACTGCTGCCGCGCGCACAAGGTGCCCATCCGCATCGGCGTGAACGGCGGCTCGTTGGAGAAGGAGCTGCTGGCAAAGTACGGCCGCGTGACGCCGGAGGCGCTCGTGGAGAGCGCGCTGGGTCATGTCGCGCTGCTGGAGAAGTATGACTTCACGGACATCTGCATCTCCGTCAAAAGCTCCGACGTGCCGCTCAACATGGCGGCCTACCGGCTGCTGCACGAACGAGTGGACTATCCGCTGCATCTCGGTGTGACCGAGGCGGGCACGCCGTCGATGGGAGTGCTGAAGTCTGCCATTGGCATCGGCGGACTTCTCTGCGAGGGCATCGGCGACACGATGCGCGTTTCGCTGACCGCCGACCCGGTGGAGGAGGTCTATGCCGCCAAGCGCATCCTGCGCGCCTGCGGGCTGCGAAGAAGCGGTGTGAATCTGATCTCCTGCCCGACCTGCGGGCGCACGGCTTACGATATGATCCCGCTGGCGGAGGAGCTGGAGCGCCGCCTTGAGGACTGCGACAAGCCCATCACCGTCGCGGTCATGGGCTGCGTGGTCAACGGCCCCGGCGAGGCGAGCGCGGCGGACATCGGCGTCGCGGGCGGCAAGGGCGAGGGCCTTATTTTCCGTCATGGCGAGGTATTGTACAAGGTAGCGCAGGAAAAGCTGCTGGACGCCCTGCTTGAAGAGATCGAGAAACTGTAAGAGAGAAGCGAAAAAATGGCACAAAGGATACCGTTTTTTGAATTATTTGAGGGCTTTGCGCCGCCCATCGGACTGCGTGTGCTGCTCACCGACGCCCGCGTGACCGACGTCACCGTGGAGCAGGAGAGCCGCACGATGGCGCTTGCGCTGACGGTGCTGCAGGAGATCACGGATTCCGAGCGCACCCTGCTCGAGCAGCTTTTGGCGGACCGCTTCGCGCTCAACGGCGTGCGGATCTCGCTGACGCAGGGCGGCTTTCCCAAGCAGGAGCCGCGTCCCTCGAGCGCGGGCGGCGGCGCGAGAAAGGAGTCAAGCGCCGGCAAGATCATCATGGGCCGCGAGATCAAGGGACATCCCATGCCGATGAGCGAGCTGAACCCCAAGGCGGGAAACGTCGTGGTCGAGGGCAAGGTCTTCAAGTGCGAGTTCCGTGAGCTGCGCCAGCCGGGTATGTGGTTGGCGCTCATTGAGATGACCGACTACGAAGGCTCGGTCATCGTGCGCAAGCGGATGCTGGAAAAGGACGTCGCGCCGTTGCGCGACCGCGTTTCGACCGGTATGTGGCTGCGCGTCGCGGGTACGATGGAGTTGACCTACGACGGTCACGATATGCAGCTCAACCCGCGCGACGTGACCGAGATCACGCACGAGCCGCGCATGGACACTGCCGAGGTCAAGCGTGTGGAACTGCACCTGCATACGCGAATGTCCAACATGGACGCGCTGACCGACACCGGCAGCGTCGTCAAGCTCGCCGCCAAGTGGGGGATGCCCGCCATCGCCATCACCGACCACGGTGTGGCGCAGTCCTTTCCAGATGCCTGGCACGCCGGTGAGGGTAAAATAAAAATACTTTACGGCTGCGAGGGCTATTTTGTCAACAACATTGACGACCGCATCGCCATTCACGGGCATCAGGACATCGGCTTTTCCGATGAGATCGTCTGCTTCGACATTGAAACGACCGGCCTCAAGGTCACGCAGGAGGCCATCACGGAAATCGGCGCGGTTCGGCTCAGGAACGGCGAGATCGTTGAGACCTTCCAGACCTTTGTGGACCCCGAGCGCCGGCTGACGCCGGAGATCATCGGTCTGACCGGTATCACGGACGAGATGCTGCGCGGTGCGCCAAAGCTCAAGGACGCGCTGACGGCGTTCCTCGCCTTCGCGGGTGACGCGCCGCTTGCGGCACACAATGCGGAATTTGATATCAGCTTTATCCGCGCGGGTTGCCGGAAGTGCAGCATTCCGTTCGAGCCGACCTATATCGACACGCTCATTCTGGCGCAGAATCTGCTGCCGGGGCTGGGCAAGTATAAGATGGACATCGTGGCGGAGCATTTGCAGCTGCCGCAGTTCAACCACCACCGCGCGTCGGACGACGCCGTGCCGGTCGCGCAGATGCTGACGAAATTCCTTCCCATGCTCGCCGAGCGCGGCGTGACGCGCCTGCAGCAGATCAACAACGAAATGCTCAAGCTGCGCCCGCTGGGAAGCAAATCCAACCGCTTCCCGAAGCACATCATTCTGCTGGCCAAGAACAAGGCGGGCCTGAAGAATCTTTACCAGCTCATTTCACTCTCCAACCTCAAGTATTTCAAGCGTGTGCCCATCATCCCGAAGAGCGAGCTGATCGCGCACCGCGAAGGGCTTATCATCGGCTCGGCCTGCGAGGCGGGCGAGCTGTTCCGCGCGGTCGCGGATCACAAGGACTGGGAGGAGCTCAAGCGCATCGCGTCCTTCTACGATTATCTCGAGATCCAGCCCATCTGCAACAATCGCTTCATGCTGCGCGAGGGTGCGGCCAGGAGCGAGGAGGAGCTGCGCGACTTCAATCGCACCATCGTCCGGCTTGGCGAGGAGCTTGGCAAGCGGGTCGTCGCCACCGGCGATGTGCATTTTCAGGAGCCGGAGGATGAGGTCTACCGCCATATCCTGCTGGCCTCCAAGAAATTCCCCGACGCGAACGCGCCGCTGCCCATCTACTTCCGCACAACGGACGAGATGCTCCGTGAATTTGAGTATCTCGGCAAGGAAAAGGCCTACGAGGTGGTCGTGACCAACACGCGCGCCATTGCGGATCAGATCGAGAACATCGAGCTGCTGCCCAAGGGCAAGCTCTTCCCGCCGCGCCTGGAAAATTCCCGAGAGGATCTGAACCGCCTCGTCTGGGACAAGGTGCACGAGCTTTACGGCGACGAGCCGCCGAAGCTCATCAAGGACCGTCTGGACATCGAGCTGGGCGGCATCCTCGGCAAGTACGACGTGGTGTATATGTCGGCGCAGAAGCTCGTCCAGCGCTCGCTGGAGTGCGGCTATCTGGTCGGCTCGCGAGGGTCGGTCGGCTCGTCGCTCGTCGCCTATATGTCGGGCATTACCGAGGTCAACTCGCTCCCGCCGCACTACCGCTGTCCGAAGTGCAGGCATAGCGAGTTCATCACCGACGGCAGCTACGGCTGCGGCGCGGATATGCCCGACAAAAACTGCCCCGAGTGTGGCACGAAGTACGTCAAGGACGGCTTTGACATTCCGTTTGAGACCTTCCTCGGCTTCGGCGGCGGCAAGGTGCCGGATATTGACTTGAACTTCTCGGGCGAGTATCAGGCGCGGGCGCACCGCCACGCCATCGAGATGTTCGGCGAAACACAGGTGTTCCGCGCGGGAACCATCGGCACGCTGGCGGAAAAGACCGCCTTCGGCTTTGTCAAGAAATATCTGGAGGAAAACGGCATCCAGTCAGGCGCGGCGGAGATCGACCGCCTGACGGCGGGCTGTGTCGGTGTGCGCCGCACGACGGGCCAGCACCCCGGCGGCTTGGTCGTCGTGCCGGACGATCTGGAGATCGAGGATTTCTGCCCCGTGCAGCACCCGGCCGACGCGGAGGACAGCGACACCATCACCACGCATTTTGAATACCACTGCATGGAGGATAACCTCCTCAAGCTCGATATGCTCGGCCACGATGACCCGACGATGATCCGTATGCTCGAGGATCTCACCGGCGTGAACGCGCGTACGATCCCGCTCGACGATCCGGATACGATGAGCATTTTCACCTCGTCGAAGGTGCTGGGCTTTGAGAACGACGACCTGCTCGGCCCGACCGGCGCGGTCGCCATTCCTGAGTTCAACACGCGCTTCACGCGCCAGATGCTCATTGACACGCAGCCGAAGGACTTCAACACCCTCGTGCGTCTTTCCGGCTTCTCGCACGGCACGGACGTGTGGCTCGGCAACGCGCGCGAGCTGATCGTCAGCGGCACAGCAAGCGTTCTGGAGACGGTCGGCTGCCGCGACGACATCATGCTCTACCTCATTTCCATGGGGCTTGACCCGAAGATGAGCTTCAAGATCATGGAGGCCGTGCGGAAGGGCAAGGTCAAAAAGGGCGGCTTTCAGGACGGCTGGGTAGAGGCGATGCAGGAGCACGATGTGCCGGAATGGTACATCGAGTCGCTCGCCAAGATCGGCTATCTGTTTCCGAAGGCGCACGCGGTCGCGTATGTTATGATGGCGTTCCGCATCGCGTGGTTCAAGGTGCATGAGCCGCTGGCGTTCTACGCGACCTTCTTCACCGTGCGTGCGAAGGCGTTCGACGCGGAATACTGCTGCGCAGGACTGGACGCAGTCAAGCGGAAGATCCGTGAGATCGAGAACAACAAGGACGCGTCGGCGGTCGAGCAGGATCTGATGACCACGCTCGAGGTCTGCTACGAGTTCTATCGCCGCGGCTTTCACTTTGACACCATCGACATCTACCGCTCCGACGCGACAAAGTTCACCGTCACCGAAGGCGGCCTCCTGCCGCCGTTCATCTCCGTCCACGGACTCGGCGAGGCCGCGGCGCTGGACACGGTGGAAAAGCGCAGGGGCAAGGAGTTCATCTCGGTCGAGGAGTTCTCCATGTGCTGCAATAAGCTTTCCAAGACGCACATCGAGCAGCTGCGCGCCCTCGGCGCGTTTGCCGGCATGGCGGACACCAGCCAGCTCACGCTGTTCGGATAAATAGGGGGAGGGGAAGATGGAGAAGTATCCCTGCCCATGCTGCGGATGTTTGACCTATTCGGTGCCGCGGGAGGATGCGATTGCCTATATCTGCCCTGTCTGCTTTTGGGAGAACGATGTGTTTGTTACATCGGACGATGAACCGAGCGACGAAAATCACGGCATCTCACTCCGCACGGCGCAGGAAAATTACCGCAGCTTCGGCGCCTGTGCGCGCACGATGCTCCGCTATGTCAGAGAGCCGAAGCCGGAGGAAATTCCACAATAGAAAAACGCAGGACCTGCACTTGGCAGGCCCTGCGTTTTTTCATGCAGCAATGCAAAAGATGTGTTACAGCCCCAGCTCTACGGCGCGGCGCAGGCGCACCTTGCCGTCCAGCGCGGCGTCGATGGTCTGGATCAGCGCCTCGCGGTCGCGGTTGAGCGTGCCGCCGAGGGGAAGGTAGTTTGAGGCGTGGTTCGAACGGAACACGCTGCCCTCGGAGTCGATGTGTTCCAGGAAGAGCCGCGTCTCGCGCATCAGATCGACGGGCCCCATCATCTGAAACTCGCCCGCCTCGATCCAATCGTGCAGGGGAGTGCCGGAGTAGACGCGCAGCGTCAGAAAAGCGATAAATTCCGGCTTCATCGCGCTCACGGCCTTCGCCGTGTCGATGGCGTGAGCCTGCCAGTCGCCGTTGAGCCCAGCCATGCCGTTGATGGCGGTGACGGAGATGGCGATGCCCGCCGCCTTGCAGCGCAGCGCGTTTTTCACGGTCTCCGCCGCGGTGACGCCCTTGTTGAATTTCAAGAGCAGTTCCTCATTGCCGCTTTCCAAACCGATGTAGACGAGCGCCAGCCCGTGCTCACGCAGCTTGCGCAGCTCCTCGTCCGTTTTGCGCTCGATGGCCTTGGTGGTGGCATAGGCGGCAACGCGCGTACACTCGGGGAAGTATTCGCGGATGAAGTCCAGCACCTGCAGCAGATAGTCCATCGGCAGGATCAGCGCGTCGCCGTCGGCGAGAAAGATGCGCTCGATGCGCCGCTCGTAGCTGCGCGCCTCGGCGAGGTCACGCAGGACCTCCTCCACCGGACGGATGGAGAACTTCTTATCCTTGTACATATTGCAGAACGCACATTTGTTGTGGCTGCACCCAAGTGTGCATTGCACGATCAGGCTGTACGCCTCGCTCGGCGGACGGTAGACGGCTCCGTAATAGTGCATGGGCTTCCTCCTTGCTTGTTCAGTCTTCCAGCTTGGCCAGGCACTTCTTCATGAAGCGCTCGCAGTCGATGATGGCGCGCTCGTGCGTGCCCTCGCCGATGAGGCCCTTGTTATCGTATGCCTCGACCTTGAAGGTATACATCTTGCCGTTCTCGGAAATGGCGATCAGCTCGGCCTTGGCGGTGATCTCCGCGCCGATGGGGGAGGGGGAAACGTGGCGGACGTTGACCATCGTGCCGACGCTGCTCTTGCCCTCGGGAAGCTGCTCCTTCATGTAGTAGTAGGCCGCGGCCTCCATCCAGCAAATGAGGAAGGGCGTGGCGAAGATGTCCAGTCCGCCCGAGCCGAGCGCGCCGGCGGTGATCTCCTTGGTGACGACATTTTTGTATTCGTAAGTGTCTCCGATCTGCATGGGTTTGATTCCTTTCTTTCGTGCGATGTTTTTACTTGGCTGCCTTGACCTTGATCCAGAGCTTGCTCAGCTCGCGCATGAGCGTCTGGTTGTCGTGGAACATCTCGTCCTTCTCGTAGCCGGAGCGGGGAAGGTAGGCGGCATTCTCGGCGTAAAGGTCCTCGGAGGAGGTCATCTCCTCAAAGACCTCTGCGTTGGGAGAAGTATACCCCACCGTCTCCGTATTGTCAAATGCGGCCTCATAGGTGAGCATATAGTTGATGAACTCGTGGGCGAGCAGGGGATTTTCCGCGTTCGCGGGAATGACCATCGCGTCGCACCAGATGTTCGTGCCCTGCTCCGGCATATAGAAGCTCATGTCCTCGTTCTCGTCGAGAATGACGGTGGCGTCGCCGGAGTAGACGACCGCGAGATCCTTGTAGCCGTTCATCATGCTGTCGATGACCTCGTCGGTGACGTAGACGGGCGACATGGTGTCGTTCATCTGCAGCAGCCATTCGTAGGCTGCGTTGATCTCGTCGGGGTCGGAGGTGTTCATCGAGTAGCCGAGCGCCTTGAACGCCATCATGAACGAGTCGCGCTCGGAGTCGTAGATGTAGAGGTGGCCGGCGTAGTCGGTGTTGCGCAGCACCTCCCAGCCCTGTTCCTCCACCACGGAGGGATCGACGTTCTCGTGGTTGTAGACGATGCCGACGCTGCCCCAGAAGTAGGGAACGGACCACTCGTTATCGGGGTCATAGCTCATGCCACGCACCGCGTCGTCCATATTCTCAAGGTTTGGAAGCAGGCTGTGATCGAGCGGCTGGAGATAATTCTCCTTCATCAGGCGTTCGATCATGTAGTCCGAGGGAATGACCACGTCGTACTTGTCGCCCGCCATGAGCTTGGTGTACATCATCTCATTGGAGTCGAAATTCTCCACGATGACGCGCACGCCGAACTGCTTTTCAAAGTCGCCGATGACGTTCTCACCGAGGTACTCGCCGGGGAGATAGAGCTTGAGGACGTTGCTGCCGTACTTTTCGACGGCGGCAGCGTTCTTGTGCTGCTGAGAAAGGCTGACGCCGACCGTTCCGCCGAGAATGGCGAGCACCAGCACGCCGGCGACAGCGGCCATCAGCTTGCGGCTTTGCGCAAAGGATTTTCCCTTTTCACTTCCTTCTTTTTCACGCTTTTCGTGCAGGATCGGGACAAGGTTGACGATGCCGAGCACCAGCGTGATGGCGACAATGACGAGCGTGGAGAGTGCGTTGATGGAGGGATTGACGCGCTTGGACATGGTGTAGACCAGAATGGAAATGTTGTTCACGCCGTTGCCCGTGGTGAAGTAGGAGATCACGAAGTCGTCGAAGCTCATGGTGAACGCGATGAGCGCGCCGGAGACGATGCCCGGACGGATCTGCGGCACGATGACGCGGGTGAGCGCCTGGAACGGCGTAGCGCCGAGGTCCATCGCCGCGTCGATGAGATTCGGGTCGAGCGAGCGCAGCTTCGGTGTAACGGAGAGCATGACGTAGGGGATGCAGAACATGATGTGCGCGAGCAGCAGCGTCAGAAAGCCCTTCTTCACCGCCAGCACGCTGAAGAACATCAGCAGGCTGATGCCGGTGACAATATCGGGATTCATCACGGGCAGGTCGTTCACGCGCTCGACCATCGCCTGAAGGACCCTTTTCGACTTCGACAGACCGATGGCGGTGACGGTGCCGACGATGGTGGAAACGACGGTAGCAAGAATGGCGATGACGACCGTATAGAGCACGGCCTCCATCATCGTCGAGTCCGCGAACATCTTCTCATACCAGCGCAGGGAGAAGCCGCCGAACTTCGTGAGCGAGCGGGAATCGTTGAACGAAAAGACGATGATATAGAGAATGGGGAGGTAGAAGAACAGCAGCGTCAGCGTAAGGATGACCTTGAAGGCGGCAGAGGTTTTCTTTTTCATCGTCCGTCACTCCTTTCCGCGGCTGGCGGGCTGCACGTCGACCTTGCGCGTGAGCCACATCGAAAGCATGATGATGATCGCCATGATGAGGGAAATGGCGCTGCCGAAGTTCCAGTCGCCGGAGGTAAGGAACTGCGATTCGATGATGTTGCCGACGAGCACGAATTGGCCGCCGCCGAGGAGCTTCGGAATGAAGAAGCTGGAAACGGCGGGCAGGAACACGAGCGTGATGCCGGAAATGACGCCGGGGAGGGAGAGCGGCAGCGTCACGCGCAGAAACGCCTGCACCGGCGTCGCGCCGAGGTCGTTCGCCGCTTCAAGCAGGCTCTTGTCCATTTTGGCGAGCGAGGTGTGGATCTGCAGGATCATAAAGGGAATGAAGTTATACACCATGCCGAGAATGACGGCGAAGCTCGTGTGGATCATCGAGACCGGCCCAATGCCGAAAAAGCCGAGAATGGTGTTGAGGATACCCTCGTCCTGCAAAATGCCCATCCACGCATAGGTGCGCACGAGCATATTGACCCATGTCGGCATCGTGATGAGCAGGATCATGATGGTGTTCGAGCGGCTGTTCATCTGCGCGATGGCATAGGCGATGGGGTAGCCGAGCGCGATGCAGATGAGCGTCGTGAGCACGGCGATGTAGAGCGAGCGGCCAAGCACCTCCATGAACACGGTGTCGGTGACAAAGCGCTTGAAGTTATCGAAGGTGAACTGAAAGGTCAGCACCTCATTGCCGGAAACGGTGAAGGCGTAGAGCACGATGAGCAGCATCGGCAGCACGATCATCACGCTGATCCAGGCGACGTAGGGGTACGTCATGGAACGGAACTGCTTCACCACTGCCCCTCCTTCTTCATGACGTGAATGTCCTCGGGGCGGAAGATGAGGCCGACCTCCGCGCCCTCCTCGCAGGCGCGCGTGGTGGAGACCTTGTACTCATAGCCCTCGGTGGAGAAGGTCACGTCGTAGACGCCCGGCTCGATGGTCTCGGGGTCGAAATCGTACTTGACGTCGGTGATCTCGACCTGCTCGCCGTCCTCGAGGGACCACGCGGACGCGCTCGCCCACGTTTCCAGATCGGTGTCGAGCGCGATGCTCTCCTGAATGTCCTCGACCTTCTTGAAGAAGTTCATCGCGTAGATCTCTTCCTGATAGACCTTGCTCTCCACGCGGTTCTCCGCCATGACCGCGGCCTTGACCGTGATGGACGTTCCGGCGGCGGTGGTGAAGGTGACAGAGTAGCTGCCGACCTCGGGCTTAATGTCGTGCTCGACGCTCTTGATGGAGATGTAGTCTTCGGTTTCGCTGTCCCACGCCTCGGCGGAGGCGAGGGTGACGATCTTGGCCTCGTCCAGTTCGCCGACGTCCTCCACGTCAAGGAGGAAGGAGTTGGCGCTGATCTTCTCGCCCGCCTCTTCGTTGAACACGGGGCGGTCCTGCGAGACCTGCATCTTGACGGTGATGGTCGTGCCGACGCGGGTCTCGACCACGGTATCGTAGTGCATCCCCTTGAAAAGCTGGGACTTCACCACGCCCTTGAGCATACCCTCGGCGCGGGGAACAATGTCAAGATGCTCGGGACGGATGACGACGTCCACCTTTTCATTCTTGTTGAAGCCGCGGGCACGGCAGGGGAACTTCTTGTCCTCGAAGACCACGAGGTCGTCGCCCTGCATCACGCCGTCGATGATGTTCGTCTCGCCGATGAAGTTGGCGACGAACTCGTTGACGGGGTAGCGGTAGATCTCGGTCGGCGTACCGATCTGCTGAATCTCGCCCGCGTTCATGACCACGATCTTGTCGGACATGGTCAGCGCTTCCTCCTGGTCGTGGGTGACGAAGATGAAGGTGATGCCGACCTCCTGCTGAATGTACTTGAGCTCCTGCTGCATCTCCTTGCGCAGCTTCAGGTCGAGCGCGCCGAGCGGCTCGTCGAGCAGCAGCACGCTCGGCTCGTTGACGAGCGCGCGGGCGATGGCGATGCGCTGCTGCTGACCGCCGGAGAGCTCGGTCACGTTGCGGTCGGCGTAGTCCTCAAGGCTCACCAGACGCAGCATACGCATGACCTTCTGGGCGATAACGTCCTTCGGCTCTTTTTTGATGGTCAGGCCGAAGGCGATATTGTCGTAGACGTTCATGTGCGGGAAGAGCGCGTATTTCTGGAACACGGTGTTGATCTCGCGCTTGTAGGGCGGGACGTTCACGATGTCCTCGCCGTCAAAGAGGACCTTGCCCTCGGTGGGCTGCAGGAAGCCGCCGAGGATGCGCAGCAGCGTCGTCTTGCCGCAGCCGGAGGGACCGAGCAGGGTGACGAACTCGTTTTCGTAAATATCCAGGCTGACGCCCTTGAGGACGACCTGTCCATCCTCAAAGCTCTTGACGATATTCTTGAACTGGATCAGTTTTTTCTGTTCAGGCATGGTTCCAATATCCTTTCCTTATATCGATAGAAGTCAGAACAGGGGAGGGGTTGAGACCCACAGCACGTGCGCGGTGGTCTTGCGCACATTTTTGAGCAGATGGAAGCTGCGTCCGTGGAGGTAGAAGGTCTCTCCGCGGCGCAGGGGATGCTCCTCGCCGTCGCAGACCAGCACGACGCTGCCATCGACGACATAGCCGAATTCCTCGCCGTCATGCGGCTCGACCGTGAAGCTCTCGCCGCCCTCGGGCAGCTCGAGCAGTATCGGCTCCATCTGATTCTTCTGCGTGTTGGGAACGATCCAGTTGACCGTGCAGTCCTCGCGCTCGTCGACGAAGAAATCATCGGCGTGGAAGATGAACTGGTCGTTTTTATCCTCCTGAAAGAACTCGGCAAGATTCGTGCCGAGCGCCTCCAGAATGTCGCTCAGAGAGTCGATGGACGGGGAGGTAAGGTCGCGCTCTAACTGGGACAAAAACCCCTTTGTCAGCTCGCTTCGGCTGGCGAGCTCCTCCAGAGTCAGTCCCTTGCGCGTTCGCAGCTCTCGGATCTTATTTCCAATGTCCATACAATGACCTCCTGATTCCTAAGCGTTCGATTTGCTAAACTTTCAGTTTATTTTTATAAAACCAAACTTATTATACACAAAGAGAAAAAGATTGCAAGCATAAAATAAACAAAAAGTTTAATATTTTGAACGCTGACAGTTCCGCGGGCAAAAAAAGGAAGGACTCTGTGCAATCGGTACAGAGTCCTTCGCTGTTTTCAGCTTATTGATAGTCGCTCACAAGGAACAGAGGCTTGATAACTACGACCTCGTCGTGCTCCTCCTGCTCGACCTGCACGTCGGCGGTGAGCGCCCTGAGGTCGGCTTTGAGCACGTCGAGCGCTTCCTCCTTGCTCTGCGCGCGGCCCTCGCGCAGAATGCGGATCATGCGGTCGAGCACGATGGGATGCGCGTAGCGGGCGGGGAGTGGAAAGTCCTCGGGCAGGACATTCGCCACGGCGGCCTGCGCCTCGTCCCAGGCACGCTCGACCGCCCTGCGGTTATTCTTTGCCGTGGGCAGAACGTGCGCTCCCGAGAAGAAGAACACGGCGGCAAAGCCGAAGAGCGCGAAGTAGACGCCGAAATCGCTGCCGCCGCGCCACGAGATGATGCCGTACACCAATGCCGCCGCGCCCGCGAGGACGATCGCCAGGGCGACCCAACGGTAGGCGGGATTTGTGTGCTCGTTGATGCGCTTGGCCTTGGCGGCTGCGGCAAGCTGAGCGGTCAGCTCGGGATAGCCGGAGAGAAATTTACGCGTGCGCTCCAGCTCCTCGCGTGCGCTCTGCGCCTGCGGTGTGAGCTCCTTGAGGTAGCGGGATGCCTCCTGCTGCGCCTTTTTTGCAAGCCGCTGCTCGCCGCCGACGCTCAGGCGCGGAATCTCGGGATGGACCTGCCCCAGATAGGCAAGCAGCTCGTCCACGTCCTCCTCACGCTTGAAGGTGCATTGCTTCTCCTGTCCGTCGTCGTACTGCACGACGAGGTAGGGGATGGAGCCAAACGCACCCTTGCCGCTGAAGCCGCCCTGGCTCATCGCCACGCGCTTGAAAACGCGCCGCACGGAGCCGAAGGCAACGTAAAAGTGCCGGTCGATGAGAAGATCATTGAGATATAGTGCCTTTTCTCCCACACCGCAGGGGCCGAAGCGGCGGCAGGACTTTCGGTCCGCGGACGCGGTCTCCGCTTCCAAGACGGTGTTTCCAAGGCGTACAGGTGCAAAGCTCATAATCGCTCCTCCAGAGTGAGCAAAGCGGCGGGAGGGACGCTCTCGCCGCTTTGCGGAATAGGGTTTACTTGTGCAGGGTCTCGTAGTGCGGCTGGGTGTGGCGCTTCTTGATGGTATACAGGAAGATACCGAGGAACAACGCCGCAGCGAGGATGCCGACGGGATAAGCGACCGCCGTGTTGTACACGGTAGCGCCGTCGGCAGTCTTGGTGTTGAGGAACTGGCCGAGGCACTCATTGCCCAGCATGAAGTAGGTGATGGACACGGCGCTCATGAAGGTAGCGGGAACGGCGGTGATCCAGTAGTTCTTCTTCTCATAGAAGAGGTACATGGAAGCGGCCCACAGAACGATCATGGCGAGCGTCTGGTTGGTCCAGCTGAAGTAACGCCAAATAATGGTGTAGTCGATCTTGCCGAGGGCGTTGCCGATGCCGAGGACAGCGCCGACGCCCAGCACGGGAACGCAGAGGAGCAGACGGTTCTTCCAGCTCTTCTGGTCCATCTTGAACCAGTCGGCCAGCACCAGACGGGCGGAGCGGAACGCGGTGTCGCCGGAGGTGATGGGGCAGGCGATGACGCCGAGCATGGCAAGGGCAATGCCGATGCCGCCCATGGTCTTGGAGCAGACGTCATACACAGCGGTGGAGCCGCCGCCGCCGAGAGCAAGCAGCTCTTCACCGGTGTAGAGAGCGCAGCCGGCAGCCGCCCAGATCAGGGCGATGATGCCTTCGGAGACCATCGCGCCGTAGAAGACGAAGTGGCCCTGCTTCTCGCTCTTCATGCAGCGTGCCATCAGGGGGCTCTGCGTGGCATGGAAGCCGGAGATCGCGCCGCAGGCGACGGTGATGAACATGAAGCTCCAGATCGGAGTGCCCTGCGGATGGAGGTTTGCGAAGTTGCTCCAAATTTCGGGGATGGTGTAGCCCTTGGTGAAGATGCCGAGCGCAACACCGAGCGCCATAACGATCAGGCAGATGCCGAACACGGGGTAGATCTTGCCGATGATCTTATCGATGGAGAGGAAGGTCGCAATGAAGTAATAGACCAGAATCAGGATCAGCCAAAACATCTTGCTGGAGAGGATGCCCTCGCTGCCGCCCTTGGAGCACAGCAGCTGAAGCAGACCGGCGGGGCCGACGGCGAACACCGTGCCGACCATGACCAGAAGAACGACGCTGAACACGCGCATGACATTCTTCATCGCGCCGCCGAGGTAAATGCCGGAGATCTCGGAGATGGAAGCGCCTTCGTTGCGCTCACTCATCATACCGGAGAAATAGTCGTGGACCGCACCGGCAAAGATGGTGCCGAAGGTGATCCACAGGAAGACCACGGGACCCCACAGCGCGCCGCTCAGAGCGCCGAAGATGGGGCCGAGGCCCGCAATGTTCAGAAGCTGGATCATAAAGAGCTTCCACTGCGGCAGGACCATGTAGTCCACACCGTCGTTGATCTTGACGGCAGGGGTCTCACGGTCATCGGGGCCGAAGGTGTTCTCAACGACCTTGCCGTAGACGAAGTAGCCGCCGATCAGCAGTGCCAGACACAGGAAAAAGCTAATCATTTGTACTCTCCTCCTTAATTTGTCCCATGATGGCATGGGTATGCATCGGTTGGAAACGTTTCCACCCGACGCCAAACATCATAGCACGAAAGAAAAAAAGTTCAAGCGACAAAAAGAACAAAAATTTGATAAAAATTTTATGCGGATTTATGTATCGATTTCACATATCTCACGCAGGTATCGCGGAAAATGATGGAAGAATATTTATATATAAATTAAATATGTATTCTCCCGCATGTTCAGCCGAAGTATTTCCGCCGGAAGGGGACCTCGTCGGCGATGAACTCGCGCCCGCGCAGGTAGTTGAGAATGCCTGCGTCGGTGGGGAAGTCGAAGCGCAGGCGGTAGGAGTAGAGCGCCTGCTGCGCTTCGCCATAGCGGCGGTTAACGCTGCCGACGCCGTATTTTCCGTCGCCGAGCAGGGGGTGGCCCATGTCGGCGAAGCTCGCGCGGATCTGGTGCGTGCGCCCCGTGAGCAGCTCGACCTCGACGAGGGAGAGACGGTCGCGCGTTTCCAGCGTTTCGTAGAGCGTGACGGCGCTGCGTCCGTCCGGCACGGGATGGTGATAGACGCGCACGGTGTTCGTTTTGCTGTCCTTGCGCAGGAAGCATTCGATGCGGCCCTTCGGCGGCTCGGGGCGGCCGAGGCAGATGCAGAGGTAGAATTTGGACAGCTCGCGTTCGCGGATCTTTTCGTTCAGGACGCGCAGCGCCTCGGCGTTTTTTGCCGCGATGACGATGCCGCCCGTATTGCGGTCGATGCGGTTGCACAGCGCGGGAGTAAAGACATTTTCCTCGCGAGGCTTCCACTCGCGCTTCTGGTAGAGATAGGCAAGCAGATGGTTGACGAGCGTATTGACCTTCTCCCCCTCGTCGGCGTGAACGACGAGCCCGGCTGGCTTGTCGAGCAGCAGAATGTTCTCATCCTCGTAAAGGATGTGCAGCTTTGGATTTGCGATGGTGAGGTAGACGTTCTCCTCGCTCGGCGCTTCAAAGAACTCGTCGTTGAGGTAAAGCTGGAGCCGGTCGCCCTCGCACAGGCGGTAGTCGCGCTCAGCGCGGGCTCCGTTGACCTTGATGCGCTTGAGGCGGATGTACTTCTGCGCCAGCGAGGCGGGCAGCAGGGGAACGGCCTTGCCGAGAAAGCGGTCGAGCCGCTGGTCGGCGTCATTTTTATGGATGGTGAACTCTCGCATGGTGCCGCTCCTTTCACGCGCAAAAACACTTCGAGGTCATTCTACGATACCCACCGTCAAATGTAAAGAAAAGCAAAGAAAAAAGTTGTAAAAAATCCTCAAAAAATGTTTGACATTCCGGGGCGCGTCCTCTATAATACTACTCGTGTCATTGCGAGGTGTATCATGCTTTTGGATATCAAACGAATCGTTAACACCCCCGGAGGCAGAATCCCCTTTGAGTTTTCAGAGGACTTTTCTGATGTGGACTTCGGCGGCGTGTGTCCGGCCGTTCGGCCTGTCTTAGTGGTAGGGCAGGTGCGGAACATCGCGGGGATGCTTCGTTTGGAGCTGGCGCTTGATACGACCCTTGCGGCTGTGTGCGACCGCTGCGGCGAGGTCTTTGACAAGCCCTTTCATCTCGACTGCGAGTATCTGCTCGCGACTGAGCTGGAGGACGAGGAAAATGACGAGATACTGCTGCTCGAGGACGGCACGGTCGATCTGGGAGAGCTCTCCCGCGAGGTGTTTATCCTCAATATGCCCACAAAGCTGCTTTGCAGAGAGGATTGCAGGGGCCTGTGTCCCGGCTGCGGCGTGAACCTCAACTACGAGGTCTGCCGCTGCAAAAAGGAAGTGGACCCGCGGCTCGCAAAGCTGGCACAGCTGCTCGACAGGAGCGAAAATAAGTAATTTTTACTGCGTTTGCAGTTTTCGATCAAGGAGGTGTCAACATGGCAGTCCCCAAGGGGAAAGTATCCCGCGCAAGACGCGATAAGAGACGTTCTTCTCACTGGAAGCTGGAAACTCCGGGCCTCGTCGCTTGCCCGAAGTGCGGCGCTCTGCGCCTGCCTCACAGAATGTGCAAGGAGTGCGGTACCTATAACGGCCGTCAGGTCAAGGTCATCAAGTCCAACGTTGCCGCTGAGTAAGCACATCGGAAAAGATCTACCAAAAAACGAGCGGGAAGAGCGATCTTCCCGCTTGCTTTTTACGCCCTGCGGACAATGCGTGGGCTTTGCGCAAAAAGGGCGCCGTTTTTCTTGCGAAATCGAAAAGGATACGCTATACTATATATGTTAAATTATGCGTTAAGGGAGGGCTGAGTGCGTGAGCACTGTCATTACATCCGTCGACGCAGGCTCTCCCGCCGAACGTGCCGGTATCCGCGCCGGCGAACAGTTGCTGATGATCAATCATCACGAGATCGTCGACGTGCTGGACTACCGCTTTTTCTGCTACGATCCGTCGGTGAGTCTCCGGCTGCGCGAGGCCGACGGGACCACGCGCCACCTGACGATCGAAAAGGAGGAGGGCGAGGACCTCGGCCTCAATTTCGATACCTACCTGATGGACGAGCCGCGCCCCTGCTCGAACCACTGCCTGTTCTGCTTTGTCGATCAGATGCCGCCGAATATGCGCGACACGCTCTATTTCAAGGACGATGATGCGCGCTTGAGCTTCCTTATGGGCAACTACATCACGCTCACGAACCTCACCGAGCGCGAGGCGCAGCGCATCATCGACCTGCGCATCAGCCCCATCAACGTCTCCGTGCAGGCGACCGAGCCGCAGCTCCGGCGCACGCTGCTGGGCAACAAAGACGCCGATAAGAGCCTGGAGTATATGCGCGCCTTCGGCGAGGCCGGCATCGAGATGAACGGCCAGATCGTCGTCTGCCCCGGCTGGAACGACGGCGAGCATCTGCGCCGCAGCATCGAGGACCTGATGGACATCGGCTTCAACTCCTGTTCGATCGTGCCGGTTGGGTTGACAAAATTCCGCAAGGGCCTTGCAAGGCTCGAGCCGGTGACGAAGGAAAAGGCAGGGGAGATCATCGACCTTGTGGATGAGTACGGCGCAAAGTGCCTTGAGAAGTACGGTACGCGGATGTTCTTCTGCGCCGATGAATTCTACATCAAGGCCGAGCGTCCGCTGCCCGACGAGGAGTATTACGAGGAATACCAGCAGCTCGACAACGGCGTCGGGATGCTCCGCAGCACCATGAACGAATTTCTCAGCGGACTGGAGGACGCGGAGAGCGGCGATGTGGCGAGCTTCACCGTTGCGACCGGAAAGGCCGCCGAGCCGTTCATCGCGCGGCTCGTGGCGGAGGCGAAAAAGAAATTTCCGCAGCTTCGCGGCGAGGTCGTCGGCATCGTGAACGACTTTTTCGGCCACAGCATCACCGTCTCCGGCCTTGTCACCGCGCAGGACCTCATCGCGCAGCTCAAGGATCGGCCCACGCTCGGCGAGCGGGTGCTGATCCCCGCGAATATGCTCCGCCACGGCGAGGGCGTGTTCCTCGACGATTACACCGTCGAGCAGGTCGAGCAGGCGCTCGGACGCAGGCTGACGATCTCCGAGACCGACGGCTATTCGCTCTGCGACGCCATTTTCCGGCAGGAGCCCTGATACAAAAATCTACCCCCGACAGGAGGAAAGCAATATGTCCAAGCCCATCGTTGCCATTGTCGGCCGACCGAACGTCGGCAAGTCGATGCTGTTCAATAAGCTCATCGGCCAGCGCCTTTCCATCGTGGAGGACACGCCCGGCGTGACCCGCGACCGCATTTACGGCGAATGCGAGTGGTGCGGCCGCAAATTCACGCTCGTCGACACCGGCGGCATCGAGCCGCGCACCGACAGCCAGATCCTGACCTTCATGCGCGAGCAGGCGCAGATCGCCATTGAGAACGCGACGGTCATCATTTTCCTCACCGACATCAAGACTGGCCTGACCGCCTCCGATCAGGAGGTCGCGAATATGCTGCTGCGCTCGCGCAAGCCGATCGTGCTGGCGGTCAACAAGATGGACTCCGTCGGCGCGCCGAATCCCGATTACTACGAGTTCTACAACCTCGGCCTCGGCGACCCCGTGGCGGTCTCCGCCGTCCACGGCCACGGCACGGGCGACCTGCTCGACGCCTGCGTCGCCTACTTCCCCGACGAGGAGGAGGCGGAGGAGGAGAGCGATGTGCTCAAGGTCGCCATCATCGGCAAGCCGAACGTCGGCAAATCCTCGCTGACGAACCGCATCCTCGGGCAGGAGCGCGTCATCGTCTCCAACGTCGCGGGCACGACGCGCGACGCCATCGACTCCTACTTTGAAAATGAGACTGGCAAGTATGTCTTCATCGACACCGCCGGTATGCGCAAAAAGTCCAGGATCGAGGAGAGCATCGAAAAATACAGCGTGCTGCGCGCGACCATGGCCATCGACCGCGCGGACGTCTGCCTCATCATGATCGACGCGACCGAGGGCGTGACCGAGCAGGACACCAAGGTCGCGGGGCTTGCGCACGAGGCGGGCAAGGCCTGCATCATCGTGGTCAACAAGTGGGACCTTGTCGAGAAGGACGACAAGACCATGGACAAGATGCGCGAGGACATCCGCCGCGACTTGAGCTATATGACCTACGCGCCCATTCTCTTCATCTCGGCGGCGACCGGCCAGCGCGTGCCGCGGCTCTTCGAGCTCATCAACTACGTTCACTCGCAGGCCTGCACCCGCATCACCACGGGAATGCTCAACAACGTTCTCGAGGACGCGCAGACGCGCGTCCAGCCGCCCACGGACAAGGGCAAGCGCCTGAAAATCTACTACATGACGCAGGTGGGCGTGTGCCCGCCGCACTTCGTCATCTTCTGCAATGACCGGCAGCTCTTCCATTTCTCGTACCAGCGCTACATCGAAAACTGCATCCGCAATGTGTTCGGACTGGAGGGCACGCCCATCATTCTCTCCATTCGTCAGAAGGGGGATAAGGAGGAGTAAAGGAAATGTACTTGCTGGTAACTGGTTTCTATGCTTTCCTTTCTCATTTGGATTACCTTTACGCGGCGGTCGCCGCCTACCTCTGCGGCTGCTTCAACGGAGCGCTCTTTACCTCAAGGCTCTTTTTTCACGACGATGTGCGCACCCACGGCAGCGGCAACGCGGGCCTGACGAATTTCTACCGCACCTACGGCGCGAGGTACGCGCTGCTCGTCATCGCCTGCGATATGCTCAAGGCGGTCGCGGCGGTGAGCCTTGCGGCATGGCTCGGCGCGCGCTTTGACCCGCGTATGCTGCCGGACCTTCCGCTGACCGCGGCGGAGCAGGCGGAGTATGTGCTGCATTTCAAATACTGGGCCGGATTCTTCTGTGTGGTCGGGCACATGTTCCCCTGTACGGCAAAATTCAGGGGCGGCAAGGGCATCCTGTGCTCCGCGACGCTCACGCTGCTGCTCGACTGGCGCATCGCGCTGGTGTGCTGGAGCCTGTTCGCTGTGTTGTGGCTGACGACGCGCTATGTGTCGCTCGGCTCGGTGAGCGCGGCGGCGGTCTTCCCGGTCATGACGCACGTTGTGTTCGGCGACGCGTTTGCGACCGCATTTTCCGTTCTGATCGCGGCGCTCGTGCTCTTTGCGCACCGTGAAAACATCAAGCGGCTTCTGAATGGGACGGAGAATAAGTTCCGCTTCCACGTCAACGCACCGAAATCGGAGGGAGAGGCATGAACATCGTTGTACTCGGCAGCGGCGGCTGGGGCACCGCCCTTGCCATGCTGCTGGAACAGAACCGGCACACAGTTACGCTCTGGTCGCATAACCCAAAAAAGGCGGAGCAGCTTAAGCTGAAAAGGGAAAACCCTTTACTGCCCGGCGTGCAGCTTCCGGTTGAATTGCAGATCACAAATGACCTGAATTGCCTGAGAAACACCAAGCTGGTTGTGTTCGCACCGCCGTCGTTCGCGCTGCGCGCGGTGGCGAAGGAGGCATCGCCGTTCCTGCCGGACGGCGCGCCGCTGCTCTCGGTCACAAAGGGCATCGAGCGCGGCACGCATCTGCGTATGTCGCAGGTCATCGCGCAGGAGACGGGCGGGGAGCATCCTATTGCCGTGCTCTCGGGCCCCTCGCACGCGGAGGAGGTCGCGCGCGCCATGCCGACCGGCGTGGTCGCCGCGTCGAACCGCGCGGAGACCGCGGAGCTTGTTCAGCGCGTGTTTACCAATGAGCGCTTCCGCGTCTATACGCATGACGACATGGTCGGCGTGGAGCTGGCCGGCGCGCTCAAGAACGTGGCGGCGCTGTGCTGCGGCGTGAGCGACGGTCTCGGCCTCGGCGACAACACCAAGGCACTGCTGATCACCCGCGCGATGGCGGAGACCTCGCGGCTGGCCGAACGCCTCGGCGGGCGTAAGGAAACGCTTGCGGGTCTGGCCGGCATGGGCGATCTGATCGTCACCTGCACGTCGATGCACTCGCGCAACCGCCGCGCCGGCATCGCCATCGGCGAGGGCCGGACGCCGCAGGAGGTCGTCGCCGATATGGGCGGCGTGGTCGAGGGCTACTATGCCGCCGTCAGCGCTAAGGAGCTGGCGGACTCGCTGGGCGTGGAAATGCCGATCTGCGAGGCGATGTACGACGTTCTCTACAACGGCGCGGAGGTCCGGGGCATGGTCCACAGGCTGATGAGCCGCGCGCCGAAGCGCGAAACCGACAACGGATGGGTATAAACCGAAAGGCGGTCCGCACAGACCGCCTTTTTCAACAGGGAGAGAAAACAATGTGTCTTTTGGAGCAGCTGGAGCGGTATGAGCCGTACAACGAGCAGGAAGCGCGCGACCGCGCGCTTTTGCTCCGTGCCTTGCGCGAGGAAGCAGATGTGTTCACGCGCGAGAATGACCGGATGCACATGACGGCCTCGGCGTGGGTGACGAACGAAGCGCATGACCGTGTGCTGATGGCCTACCACAACATCTATGATTCCTGGGCGTGGCTCGGCGGGCACGCCGACGGGGAGGAGGATCTGCTCGCGGTCGCGCTGCGTGAGGTGCGGGAGGAGAGCGGTGTGAAGCACGCCCGTCCGGCGAGCGAGAATATTTTCTCGCTCGAGGTCCTGACCGTGGACGGACATGAGAAGCGGGGCGCATACGTTTCCTCACATCTGCACCTGAATGTGACTTATCTTCTCATCGCGGACGACAGCGACGCGCTGACCGTCAAGCCGGACGAGAACAGCGGCGTCCGCTGGTTCACACCGGAGGGAGCGATCGAAGCCAGCAGCGAGCCGTGGTTCCGCGAGCGCATTTATAAAAAGCTCAACGCCAAGCTCGCCGCGCTGCGGTGAAGGCAAAAAAGGACAGAAAAAAGCCGCTCTGAACGAGCGGCTTTTACTGCTATCTTTTAGATCGCGCGGGTAACCTTACCGGAACGCAGACAGCGGGTACAAACATAGACATGGCGGGGCGTACCGTTGACCATCGCCTTGACGCGCTTGACATTGGGCTTCCAAGGACGATTGGAGCGTCTGTGGGAGTGGGAGACCTGAATACCAAAGGTCACACCCTTGTCGCAAAACTCGCACTTTGCCATCCGTTGCACCTCCTTGCTGTAATCAAATCAAGACTTGCGCATTGCAAGCATTGGCTATGATAGCAGATTCCAAACAAAATTGCAAGCAAAATTTTTCATTTTCTCAGATTTTTTTGCATTTTTTTCTCTGAGCGCTCCGAAGCGGACGGCGAACGAAAAAATGATGCCGCGTACCCTTGTAAAAACAGGGGAAAACCGATATAATGTATATGGAAAATTTTGACCCGACGGGAGGCAAAGCATGAATACCGATCGCAGCGTAAAGGTAAAGGATATCGTTGAGAAATTTCAGATGGAGGTACTCTATCGCGGCACGGATTATGAAACGGAAACGCTGACCATCACGGACGTCAACCGCCCTGGACTGCAATTTGTCGGCTTTTTTGACTACTTTGACCCGCGCCGCTTACAGATCATCGGCAAGGGCGAGACAATGTTCCTCAAGAGCTTTTCCGCCTCCGAGCGCCGCAAGTGCTTCGAGGATCTGTTCAAGTACGAGATCCCCGCGCTGGTCATCTCCCGCAAGCTCGACGTGTTCCCCGAGTGCATGGAGATGGCGCAGAAATACGGCCGCACCCTGCTGCGCACGGAGCACACCTCGGTCGAGTTTACGAGCATGACCATCGACTTCCTCAACCACGAGCTGGCGCCCATGATCACGCGCCACGGCGTGCTGATGGACGTGTACGGCGAGGGCGTGCTGATCCTCGGCGACAGCGGCATCGGCAAGAGTGAGACAGCCATCGAGCTGATCAAGCGCGGCCACCGGCTCGTCGCGGATGACGCGGTGGAGATCCGCCGCATCGGCGATACGCTCACCGGCACCGCGCCCGAGCTCATCCGTCACTATCTCGAGGTGCGCGGCATCGGCGTGGTGGACATTCAGAAGCTCTTCGGCATGAGCGGCGTAAAGTCCGCGACGCAGATCGACCTGGTCATTCAGTTCGAGCGCTGGCAGGACGAAAAGTTCTACGACCGGCTCGGCCTCGACGAGGCGCACACGCAGATCATGGGCGTGCCCATCCCGCTTTTGACCATTCCGGTCTCGGCGGGCCGCAACCTCGCCGGTATCGTGGAGCTGGCGGTGATGAACAACCGTCAGAAGAAGTACGGCATCAACTCCGCCCGCGAGTTCGTTGAGCAGATCGACAGCCACATCGACCATCAGGCGGCGCAGGAAAAGAATCGGTAAATCGGTAAGGAGCATTTATGGAGTCCATGTTTTCATCAAACCGCCCGGGCTGGGCGGCGTTACTGGATGAAAAGGTCACGGCGTATCTGCCGGACCTCAAATATGTACACGACGAGCCGCTTGCGCGGCACACCTCCTTCCGCATCGGAGGGCCGGCGACGCGCATGGCGTTCCCGACCTCCGGCGAGCAGATCGTTCTGCTCACGGGCTTCGCACAGGAGTGCGGTGTCACGCCGTTCCTGCTCGGCAACGGCACCAATCTGCTCGTTGCGGACGAGGGGCTGGATACGCTCGTCATTCAGACGGGCGAGGGGCTGAACCGTATCGCGCTCGACGGCGGCATCATCACGGCGGACGCGGGCGTATCGCTCGCGCGGCTGGGCGTTTTTGCCTGGCAGCACAGCCTCACGGGACTGGAGTTCGCGCACGGCATTCCCGGCAGTCTCGGCGGCGGCGTGGTGATGAACGCGGGCGCCTACGGCGGCGAGCTGAAGGATGTGCTCACCGAGGTCACGGCGCTTTTCCCGGACGGCGTGCGGACGCTGCGCGGGGAGGAGCTGGCGCTCGGCTACCGCCGCAGCTTCTTCACCGACCATCCCGAGGCCGTCGTGCTGCGCGCAAAGCTCGCGCTTCACGGCGGGGATCAGGAGGCCATCAAGGCGCGCATGGAGGAGCTTTCGGCCAAGCGCCGCGCAAGCCAGCCGCTTGAGATGCCGAGTGCCGGCAGCACCTTCAAGCGCCCCGAGGGATACTTCGCGGGCACGCTCATCGAGCAGTGCGGCCTCAAGGGCAAGCACGTCGGCGGGGCAGAGGTCAGCCGCAAGCACGCGGGCTTTGTGGTCAACGCCGGCGGCGCGACCTGCGCGGACGTCCTCGCGCTCATCAAAAAAGTACAGGATGCCGTTTTCACGGCGACGGGCGTGACACTCGAGCCGGAAGTGAAGATCATTCGATAAAGGGGGAGCGGAGCATGGAGATCCTGGTCATCTCGGGCCTGTCCGGCGCGGGCAAGTCCTGCGCCGCGTCCTGTCTGGAGGATATCGGCTATTACACGGTGGACAATATGCCCGCCGCCATCATTCCGAAGTTCGCGGAGTTCTCCGCTGAGAGCGACGGCCGCTACGACCGCGTCGCGCTGGTGAACGACATCCGCGGCGGCGTGGACAGCTTTCAGGAGCTGCTGGAGGTCATCGACCGTCTGCGCGAGGGCGGCACGGTCTGCCGCCTGCTCTATCTGGAGGCGGACACGCAGAGCATCATCAAGCGCTACAAGGAAACGCGCCGCCGCCACCCGCTCATGGAGAGCGGCGCGACCATCGAGGACGCGGTGAAGCGCGAAACGGAGCTGCTGCGCCCGCTGCGCGAGCGCGCGGACTTTGTGATCGACACGACGCAGCTCTCCGCGGCGAAGCTGCGCGGCGAGCTCTACCGCCTCTTTGCGGAAAAGGGGCAGCAGAGCCGTATGAGCATCAACGTCGTCTCCTTCGGCTACAAGTACGGCGTGCCGCTCGAGGCCGATCTGGTGTTCGACGTGCGCTTCATGCCGAACCCCTACTATGTGCCGGAGCTGCGCTACCAGACCGGCATGAACGACGACGTTTACAACTATGTCTTTTCCTTCCCGCAGACGAAGGAATTTCTATCAAAGCTCGAGCAGATGCTCGCGTTCCTCCTGCCGCTCTATCAGGATGAGGGCAAGGCCGTGCTGGTCGTGGCCGTCGGCTGCACCGGCGGACGGCACCGCTCGGTGTCCATCGCGCGGGCGGTGACAGAGTACTTAAATAAGCTCGGCTACGCCGCCTACGAGAACCACCGCGATATCACACGCGGCTGAAAGGAGAACGCCCATGTCCTTTTCCTCCGACGCCAAGGCGGAGCTGTGCCGCGTGCCGCTCACGCGGCGCTGCTGCGCGCGCGCCGAAGCCTACGGTGTGCTGCTCTATGCGGGCAGCTTCTCCCCGACCGAGGTGCGCATCGTCACCGAGAGCGAGGACTTTGCCGCGCGGCTGCCGAAGCTCTTCCAGAAGGCGTTCAGCGTTCGCTTCGACGCGCAGGAGAGCGGCGGCAAAAGCATTTTCCGCATCACGGACGGGCAGAAGCTCGCCGTCATTTTAGAAGCGCTCGGCTATGATCCCGACCAGCACTACGCGCTGCACGTCAACTTCGCGCTGCTGGAGGAGGAGTGCTGCCGCGCGTCGTTCCTGCGCGGCGCCTTCCTTGCGGGCGGCAGCGTGACCGATCCGCTCAAGCGCTACCATCTTGAGCTTGCCACGCCGCATTTGCAGGCGGGACGCGAGGTCGAGGCGCTGCTGCGCGACATGGGCTACGAGCCGAAAAACGTGCAGCGGCAGGGCAACGGTGTGACCTATTTCAAGCAGAGCGACCACATTGAGGAGCTGCTCACGCGCATCGGCGCGCCCGCCGCGGCGATGGAGGTCATGGCCGCAAAGGTCGAAAAGGAAATGCGCAACACGGTCAACCGCCGCGTCAACTGCGACGCAGCGAATGTGGACAAGGCGGTCGCCGCCTCGCGCGAGCAGGTCGAGGCGCTCACGCGCCTGACCGATGCGGGCATCGTCGTCACGCTGCCGGTCAAGCTGCAGGAGGTCGCGGTCGCTCGGCTTTTGCAGCCGGAGCTGTCGCTCAGCGAGCTGGCGGAGACCTTCGACCCGCCGCTGACGAAATCCTGCCTCAACCACCGGATGCGCAAGCTCATGGAGCTTGCGGGCAAAGAGAAAGCATAAAGAGAGGAAAGCATCATGCCGTTTGCACATCTGCACGTTCATACGGAATACAGCCTTCTTGACGGCGCGTGCCGCATCAAGGGGCTGGCCAAGCGCGTCCGCGAGCTGGGGCAGACGGCGGTCGCCGTGACCGACCACGGCGTGATGTACGGCGCGATCGACTTCTACCGCGCGTGCAAGGCCGAGGGCGTCAAGCCCGTCATCGGCTGCGAGGTCTATGTCGCGCCCCGCACGCGCTTTGACAAGCAGCACGAGTTTGACGCCGAGGCGCGCCACCTTGTCCTTCTGTGCGAGAACGAGGAGGGCTACCGCAACCTCTCCTACATGGTCTCCAAGGCGTTTACCGAGGGCTTCTACATCAAGCCCCGCATTGACCTTGAGCTGCTGCGCGCGCACGCCAAGGGACTTATTGCGCTCTCGGCGTGTCTTGCTGGCGAGATCCCCCGCCGGCTGCGCAACGGCGAGTACGACAATGCAAAGGCGTATGCCTTGACACTCTCGGAGATATTTGGCCCCGACCGCTTCTATCTTGAGCTTCAGAACCACGGCATCCGCGAGCAGGCGGTCGTAAACAAGGGCTTGCTGCGCATCCACGAGGAGACGGGCCTGCCGCTCGTGTGCACGAACGACGCGCACTACCTTACGAAGGCAGACGCCTACGCGCACGATGTGCTGCTGTGCATCCAGACAGGCAAGACCGTGGACGACGAGAACCGGATGCGCTACGAGCCGCAGAACTTCTACCTCCGCTCGACGGAGGAGATGGAGGCGCTTTTCGCCCAGTACCCCGGCGCGATCGAGAACACGGGGAAGATCGCGGAGATGTGTAATCTGGAGTTCACCTTCGGCAAGTACCACCTGCCGGAATTCAAGGTGCCGGAGGGCTACACCTCGCTGACCTATTTCAAAAAGCTCTGCGCGGACGGCTTTGCCGAGCGCTACGGCGAGGGCACGGACAAGCAGAAGGCACAGCTGGAATACGAGGAAAACATGATCGAGAAGATGGGCTTCGTCGATTACTTTCTCATCGTCTCCGACTTTGTGCGCTACGCCAAGAGCGTCGGCATTCCCGTCGGCCCGGGGCGCGGCAGCGCGGCGGGCAGCATCGTGAGCTACTGTCTGCACATCACGGACATCGAGCCGATGAAGTACGGCCTTTTCTTCGAGCGCTTTCTCAATCCCGAGCGCGTGTCCATGCCCGATATCGACATGGACTTCGGCGATACCCGCCGCGGCGAGGTCGTGGACTACGTCCGCCGCAAGTACGGCGACGACCATGTGGCGCAGATCGTGACCTTCGGCACGATGGCGGCGCGCGGCGCGATCCGCGACGTGGGCCGCGCGCTGAATATGACCTACGCCGACTGCGATGTGATCGCCAAGCTCGTGCCCGGCGGGCCGGGAAATCTGCACATCACGCTCGACGACGCGCTCAAGCTCTCGCGCGAGCTGCGCGAAAAGTACGAGAACGACGAGCAGGTGAAAAAGCTCATCGACACGGCGCGCGCCCTCGAGGGGATGCCGCGCCACGCCTCGACGCACGCCGCGGGCGTGGTCATCACCAAGCGCCCCGTGGTCGATTACGTTCCGCTGGCGACGAACGATGACGCGGTGGTCTGCCAGTATGTGATGACGACGCTCGAGGAGCTGGGGCTGCTCAAAATGGACTTCCTCGGTCTGCGCAACCTGACGGTGCTCGACGACGCGGTCAAGACCGTGCAGAAAACGCAGCCCGGCTTCAAGCTGGCGGACATCCCGGAGAACGATCCCGAGACCTATGAAATGCTCGCCGCGGGCAAGACTTCGGGCGTCTTTCAGCTCGAATCGAGCGGCATGACGGGCGTGTGCGTCAGTCTCAAGCCGCAGAACATTGAGGATATCACGGCTCTTATCGCGCTCTACCGCCCCGGCCCGATGGACTCCATTCCGAAGTTCATCGCCTGCAAGCACGATCCGAGCAAGGTGACATACCTCATTCCGCAGCTTGAGCCGATCCTGTCGATCACCTACGGCTGCATCGTCTATCAGGAGCAGGTCATTCAGATCTTCCAGCAGCTCGCCGGCTACACGCTCGGACAGGCGGATATGCTCCGCCGCGCCATGAGCAAGAAAAAGGTCAAGGACATTGAAAAGGAGCGCGGCGCGTTCCTGCACGGCGACCCGAGCCGGGGCATCAAGGGCTGCATCGCGAACGGGATCAGCGAGAGCGCCGCGCAGGCGATCTACGACGATATCTACGCCTTCGCAAACTACGCCTTCAACAAGGCGCACGCCGCGGCCTACGCGGTCATCGCGTACCAGACGGCGTATTTCAAGTGCCATTTCCCGAAGGAATATATGGCGGCGCTGCTCACGAGCGTACTGGACAGCAGCGAGAAGATCGCGGAATACATCGGCGAGTGCCGCGAGTGCGCCATCGCGCTCCTGCCGCCGGACGTCAACCGGTCGGATGACCGCTTTACGGTCGAGCCGGATGGCATCCGCTTCGGCCTCGTCGCCATCAAGAACATCGGCCGCGGCCTGATCGCCCGCATGATGCGCGAGCGCGAGGTCAACGGTCCCTTTGCGGATTTTCAGGATTTCTGCTATCGCATGGACGGGAACGACATGAACAAGCGCGCGGTGGAGAACCTCATCCGCGCGGGCGCGTTCGATTCGATGGGCGTGCATCGCTCGCAGCTTATCGCGGTGTATGAAAAGGTCATGGACGGCATCTCGAACGGCAACCGCGTGAACATCGAGGGGCAGATGGACTTCTTCGGCATGGGCGGCGGAAGCGCGCAGCGTGAGCCGCTGCATCTGCCGGACATTCCGGAATTTTCCGCGCAGGAGCGGATGGCGATGGAGAAGGAGACCACCGGCCTCTATCTCTCCGGTCACCCGATGGACGCTTACCGGGAGCTGGCCCGTCAGCTCGGCGCTGCGTCGATTGGCCGCATTCTGGAGGATTTCGCGCAGGAGGCCGGACCGACGAGCTTTGCCGACGGTCAGAAGCTGAGCATTGCGGGCGTCGTGACCTCGAGCAAGGTCAAAACGACGCGCAGCAATACGCTCATGGCCTACGTCACGGTCGAGGACAGCACGGGCGCGATGGAAATGCTCTGCTTCGCCCGCACGCTGGAGACGAGCGGCAGCTACCTCAAGGAGGGGCAGACCATCCTTGCTTCAGGCCGCCTGAGCGTGCGCGACGAGAAGGCCCCGCAGCTCATGTGCGATTCGGCGCGACCGCTCGACGGCAGCGCAGCCGATGTGTCCGCAGGAGCGGCGGGGGAGAAGCGGCAGACGCTTTATCTGCGCCTGCCGTCGATGGACAGCCATGAAATGACGCAGTTCCGCCGCATCGCCTATCTCTTTGAGGGCAAGGAACCGGTGCGTATCCGGCTCATCGACAGCGGCAAGCTCATCGGCACGACCGCGGCGCTGCATCCCACCTTTGTCCGCGCGATGCGCGAGCTGCTCGGCGATGAGAATGTAGTGCTGAAATAAAAGGAGACGAAATTTCTATGCGTTTGCAAAGCGCGATCTTTACTCTGCCCGACGCCCTGCTGGACGGCGGTGTCCTGCGCCCGGGCGCGGACAAGGTGCTCTCCATTCTGAAAATGGAGAGCGTGTGGCTCTACGCCGTCACGGCGCTCGACCGCGCCGAAGCGCAGGCGCTGCTGCGTTCGGCGGGGATTGAGGGAGACTTCCGCGGTCTTTTGACCGAGCGCGAGGCAGGCTGCGCCGTTTGCAGTGGGACGATGCTGGAAAAGGCCATGCGGCGGCTGCGGTCGCAGAAGGCGGATACCGTGGTCTTTACCGGTACGCTCGCGCTCGTGGAGACGGCGAAGAAGGCGGGCTTCCGCGCGGTCGCTGTCGGCGGCGCGGCAGGGGAGGGCGAGTGGCGGCGGATGTGCGCCCTCGCCGACTACGAGCTGCCGCACTACGAGGACTGGCTCAGGCTGGAATAAAACGGCATACGAGAAAAGGAGGACGGCAGCGTCCTCCTTTTTCTATCCTTATTCCTTTTTCTCCCTTGGTGCTTCAAAGAGCGCATTGATCACGCTCGCGTAAAGCTGCTCGGTGTTCTTCCGGAAGCGGTCGGCAAGGTCCTTTGCCATGACCTCCTTGGGCACCATCAGCTCCATCTTCAGAAGCGGGCTGTCCTGCTCGTCGCAGAAGGCGAGGGAGACGGTGTAGGTGCCGTTGGGGCGCGGCGTGATCTCGGATCGGATCTGTGCGCGGCGGCGCAACTTCTGATTGAACACGGTGATGTTCTTGTCCGCCGCGAGGCGCACGGAGTAGGGAAGGCTCGATTCGCAGATCTGCCCGTTGCGCAGGCCCTTCTCCGTGATGGCATAGAGCCCGTCCTCCGAGAGCGTCAGGTGCCCGGAGGTGACGAGATCATTCATGCACTCGGAGAAATCGAAGAAGTCCACGCCGTCGTCGATCATCGCAAGCTCCTGCATGGCCTCAAACGGCACCGGCTCGATGAGCCGCGAGGCAATGTAGAGAAGAAGAAATTTGATCTCGAGCTTATCCTGAATGAAGCCCATGCGCGCCATAGGGCAGCCCTCCTGTCCGATATTTTTCTTATTATAGCGCGTTTCCTTAAATTTGTATAGTGGATTTTTCACCATTCCCGCCGCTCGGCATAGACTGGACTGAAAGAAAGCCAATCTTTCATCAGTACTTAGATCAGGAGGTATTTCCATGGCTGAAAAAGTGACCGCAGGCCCGATCACGAGCGCCAACGGCGTGCGCGAAGCGGTCTGTATCCATACAAAAAAGATCTTCTCGTCCTGCAAGGATAAGGACTGCATCGAGGACCTGACCTTTTACCCCACGGCGACGGCCCAGAGCGTCATCGACGCCTCGCAGAGCATCCGCGGCGGCCGCGTGGAGCTGCTGCACGTCGGTGTGGATGTGGAGCCGGTGAGCTTCAACCGCGGCTTCTTTACGGTCGATATGCGCTTTTACTACCGCGTGATCCTGCAGGCGGTGAACAACGGGATGCGCGCGACAGAGATCGAGGGCCTTGCGACCTTCGACAAGCGCGTGATGCTCTTCGGCGGCGAGAGCCGCGCGAAGGTATTCTCCTCGTATCCCGTGCCCGGCGGCGCAGACTATCCCATCGACCTCACGGCGAACCTGCCGACCGCCGTGGTCACGGCTGTCGACCCACTGCTGCTGTGCGCGCGCATTGTCGACTGCTCCTGCGGGAACTGCTGCGACTGCGCAGCGGTCACGGGTGTGCCCACGGGCATTGCCGAAGCCTTCGACGAGCCCATTCTCTTCGAGCCGCAGACCAGGCGCGTGTGCATCTCCATCGGGCAGTTCTCCATCGTGCGGCTCGAGCGCGGCACGCAGCTGCTCATTCCGGTGTTCGACTACTGCATCCCGAGCGGCAGCTGCCAGCCGGTGGGCAGCATTTCGTGCAGCTCCTGCGACGATCCCTGCGAGATGTTCGAGAGCGTCTGCTTCCCGGTGGACGATTTCTTCCCCGCCGGCATCGCGGAGGGCGGCGCGGACACGCCGACGAACTGCTGCAGCTGCGGCGGCAAATAAAAGCTACGAGCGCGAAGCGGCGGGAGCTCCCGCCGCTTTTTCCTTCATCCGCATTTTTTCAGGCGAACAGGCATGACCTGTCCACTCCTCGCATAGAGTGGGGTATCTGACGGACAAGGGGGAGAGCGCATGAACGAAGCCAAGGCCATTGCGCGCTGCGAGGAGGCGGCGGCGCTGCTGCCGCCCCGGTTCCGACGCGCGGCGCTGCAAATGCCGGACCATCGCAAGCGATACACGGAGGAGTTCCGTCTGCGTGCCGGACAGCCCCCCGCCGCACTGCTGCCAGAGGGCGAGGTCACGCTGCCGTACTTCGGCGCGGACAGCCGCGTGACGCCGCGCGATCTCGCGCAGATGGTGGACGCGGTGACGGACTACTCGCGCTATGCCTGCGCGGAGACGCTGCGGCAGGGCTTTCTGTGCCTGCACGGCGGCTTCCGGCTCGGCGTATGCGGAACGGCTGTGCTGCGGAACGGCGCGGTCGCAAGCCTGCGGGATATTTCCTCGCTCTCGCTGCGCATCGTCACCGAGCGGATCGGCCTGGCCGAGCCGACGGCAGACAGCCTGTTCTGCGCGGGAGCCTTCCGGAGCACGCTCCTGCTCTCGCCGCCGGGCGGCGGCAAGACGACGCTTCTGCGCGACCTCATCCGCACGCTCTCGCTCGGAAGCGAGGACCGCGCGGCGCTGCGCGTCGCGGTGGTGGACGAGCGCGGAGAGATCGCCGTCTGCGCCGGAGGAGAGGCGCAGATGGCATTGGGGACGCACACGGACGTGCTCACGCTCTGCCCCAAGGCGCAGGGCATCGGCATGGTGCTGCGGGCAATGAACCCGCAGGTCATCGCGGTCGATGAGATCACGGCGGCCGAGGACATTGCGGCGATGGCGTACGCCGCCAACTGCGGTGCGGCGCTGCTGGCGACGATGCACGCCTCCGGCCTTGACGAGCTGCGGCAAAAGCCGCTCTGGCCGCTGCTGCGCGACTCCGGCGTGTTCCGGCGCGCCGTCGTCATCGAGGGCATGGGCGAGGAGCGGCGGTACCGCGTGGAGGAGCTGCTGCCATGAAGCTGCTCGGAGCCGCCCTGATCCTTTGCGGCGCGGCGCTCCAATGCCATGCGCTGCTCGGCGCACGGAGGCAGGAGCGCGCCGCCCTGCGGGAGCTTTCCGCCGCATTGGAGGGCTTGGAGCGCGGGATACGCGCCTCGCTCATGCCGCTGCCGCGGCTGCTCGGACAGCGCGGCGCGGGGAAGTACGCCGACGCCTTCTTCGCCGACATGCTCGCGCAGCTGGAGAATGGGACGCCGCTGCCGGACGGCTGGCGCGAGGCCGCCGCCCGGACGCCGCTCGGTGAGCGGGAGCAGGCTGTGCTATCCGGCCTTGCCGACGCCTTCGGCGGGGAGGAGGACGCGGTGCTCCGCGCCCTGCGCGCGGCGGCGCAGGCGCTGCGCGGCACGCTCATAGAGCGGGAGCGGCAGAGCGCGCGGGATACCCGGCTCGTGACGACGCTCTGCTTCAGCCTGAGTCTCCTTGTCACGATACTGCTTATCTGAACAGGAAAAACACTTTACACAGGAGATCGCTATGGACATTGATCTGGTATTCAAGATCGCCGCCATCGGCATTGTGGTCGCGGTGCTCAATCAGCTGCTCGTGCGCTCGGACCGGCCCGATCAGGCGATGCTCGTGAGCCTTGCGGGGCTGGTGACGACGATGATGCTGCTCGTGCGTGAGATCAGCTCGCTCTTTGAGCTGGTCAAAACGCTCTTCGGGTTCTGAGCGATGGAGCTTTTGCTGAAGGTATTCGCGCTGTGCGTCATCACGGCGGCAGTTGCCTCGCTGCTGCGGCGGAGCGAGGGAGAGCTGGCGCTGCTGCTGGCGCTGTGCGCCGCCGCCTGCGCGGTAGCTCTGCTCATCGCGGCAGGCGAACCGCTGGCCACGCTGCTTCGCACGCTCGCGGACAAAACGGGCCTTTCGGGCGCGGTGTTCACGCCGCTTTGGAAGGTGCTCGCCATTGCGCTGACGGTGCGCGTGGGCGGCGCCTTCTGCCGCGACGCCGCGCAGGGCGCTCTTGCCTCCGTGCTCGAGACCGCCGGCGCGGTCTGTGCGCTGACCGCAGCCGCTCCGCTGCTGCTCGCCGTGGTGGAGCTGGTGGAGGGCTGGCTGTGAGAAGGACGGCATTTCTTCTGCTCACGCTCGCGCTCCTGACCGTTCCGGTCTGCGCCGTGCAGCTTCCGGGCGAGCTTCTCGACGCGCTGCCGGAGGAAGCGGCGGCGCTGGCAGAGGGTGAAGGCATCACGGAGGAGGGCGTACAGCTCCTCATGCAGAGCTTCTTCGACGCGCTGCGCGCGTCGCTGGACCGCTCGCTGCGCGGGGCGGTGCTGCTCGCGCTGACCGTCCTGCTCACGGGAGCCGCGGACGGCTTTGCGTCCTCGCTCGGCGAGAACGCCTCCCGCTTTGTGCCGCTCGTCGGCGTGCTGTGCGTGACGACGCTCTCGGCGGGCGACCTTTCCTCGCTCATCGGACTGGGAACGACGACCATGCAGGATCTCGCCGACCTCACCAAGCTCCTGCTGCCGACGATGGCGGCGGCGCTCGCGGGCTGCGGCGGCGTGTTCACGGCGAGCGCCTGGCAGGTCGGCACGCTCTTTGCCGCCGACGCGCTCACAACGCTCATCCACGAGCTGCTGCTCCCGCTGGTCTACTGCCACATCGCTCTTGCCTCGGCGGGCGCGGCGCTGCCGGAGAGCGGTCTGGACAAGCTCGCGGACGGACTCAAAAAGCTCATCTCCTGGCTGCTGTGCGGCGCGGTGACGGCCTTCACGCTCTATCTGTCGGTCAGCGGCGTGCTCACCGGAAGCGCGGACCGCGCGGCGGTCAAGGCGGCGCAGACGGCGGTCTCCGGCGCGGTGCCGGTGGTCGGGAGCATTCTCGCGGAGTCCGCCGAGATGGTGCTCAGCGCGGCCCATTCGCTGCGCGCGGCCATCGGGGCGGCCGGCGTGCTGGGCGTGCTGCTCGCCTGCCTCGCGCCGCTCGTGCGGCTGAGCGTGCAGTTTTTGCTCTACCGCGCGGCGGCCTTCGTCTCGGCGGTCAGCGGCGTCAAGCCGCTTGAGCGGCTGCTCGAGCAGCTCGGCGACGCCTTCGCCCTCGTCCTCGGCATGACGGCGGCCTGCGCGGCGCTGCTGCTCGCGGCGCTGCTCGTATCCATTTCCATGGTGGTGATGTGATGGCATTTTTACGGCAATGGCTCCTCGGCGTGGTGAGCTGCGCTTTTCTCGTGAGCCTTCTCGATCAGCTCACGCCCGAGGGAAGCGTGCGGAAGCTCGCGCGCTTTTCCGGCGGACTGGTGCTCATTCTCTGTATGCTGCGCCCGCTCGGGACGGCGGAGCCGAGGGAGCTGGCGCTCGACCTCGATGGTCTCTCCGCCGACCGCGCGGCATTGGAGGAGCAATACCGCGACGTGAGCGGGCAGTCGCTCGCGGCGGTCATAGCGGAGCGGACGGGCGCATATATTGAGGACAAAGCACACGCCCTCGGCACTGAGGTCACGGCAGAGGTCACGGTGCGCGAGGAGGACGGCGCGTTCATTCCCGACCGCGCGGTGCTCTTCGGCGAGGAAAACGCGGAGCTCTCCGTGCTCCTCACGCAGGAGCTGGGGATCGCGCCGGAGAAGCAGGAATGGAGGGCGGAGAGATGAAGGATGCGCGGGCGGGGAAGTGGCTCGAGGGATTGAAAAAATACCGTCTCGCCGCGCTCGCGGCGCTCCTCGGCATCGTGCTGATGCTGCTGCCGGGAGGAAATGCGGAGGCCGAGCCAACAGCCGGCAGTCCGGACGCCGAGGCGTTCGACCGCGGCGCGGTGCAGGAGGAGATGGAGAACATCCTGCGCGCCATCGACGGCGTGGGCGAGCTGCGGCTGATGCTCACCGTGGACTCCGGCACGAAGCGCGAGCTGGCGCAGGATACGACCGCCGAGCGCAGCGGGAGCGAGGACATGAAGCGCAAGAGCGAGACGGTCGTCGTCGGTACGGGCGGCGGCACGCAGGAGGTCGTGGTGACGAACCGCGTCTATCCGCGCTACGTCGGGGCGCTTGTAGTCTGCGAGGGCGGCGGCAGCGCGGGCGTGCGCCTTGCCGTGACGCAGGCGGTCAGCGCTCTGACGGCGCTGCCGAGCGACAAGATCACCGTATTACAGGGGAAACCATGAAAATCATTATTTTTGGGAGGAAGAACATGAAAAAGCTGTGGAAACGGAACATGGTGGCGGGAGCGGTCTTACTGCTCGTGTGCGGGGCGATCTTTCTGAACGGACGCTACGCGCAGCAGGTGGAGGAGACCGACAAGATCCTCGGGCAGGCCACGCTGGTGGACGGCACGGAGGGCGACGCAGAGGAGGTCTCCGGCGAAGCGCTGCCGGGCGACTACTTTGCGACCGCGCGGCTCACACGCCAGCAGGCCCGCGACAGCGCGCTGAGCCTTCTGCAGGAGGCAAGCGGCGCGGCGGAGGTCGATGAGGCGGCCGCAGCCGAGGCTGCGCAGAGCATCCAGACGCTCGCGGCCTACACGCTCGCCGAAGCGCAGATCGAAAACATGATCACTGCCAAGGGCTACACGGACTGCGTGGTCTTCATGGCCGACGACGGCGTGAGCGTGGTGGTCTCGGCGGGCGAGGACGGACTTCAGACCGAGGACATCGCGAAGATCACCGACATCGTCAAGCAGGAGACCGAGCTGACCGCCGACTGCATCAAAATATTAGAAGTAAATTAGCTGTTGTAATTTGCGGCAAAAGATGGTAGAATACTAATAATTGAGCATAGCGTATGCTGAGTATCACTACCATACAGCAAGGAGAGACAGCAATGGGCGAAAACCGCGAATATCTGACGCAGTCCGCAAGCGACGGCAGCATCAACATTTCCGAGGATGTTGTGGTCGCGATCGCGTCCGAGGCCATCGGCGAGATCGAGGGCGTCGGCGCCATGATGGCCACCATGACCGAGCAGCTCACCGAGCAGTTCATGGGCAAGAAGCCCGCACGCGGCATCCGCATGGACATTCAGGACGGCGAGATCACGCTGGACGTTTACCTGACGGTGAAATACGGCTTCGCCATTCCCGAGACCGCCGCCAAGGTGCAGGACGCCGTGATGAGCGCGGTCGAGACGATGACGGGCTTCTCTGTCCGGGCGGTCAACGTCCATGTGGGCGGCATCAGCTTCAACTAACAAGAAAGAGAAAAGGACGAAACGTCTATGGTTCGCAATACTGCAAGAGAGATTGCCGTGCATCTAGCGTATGAGCTGAGCTTCACCGACAAAACGGCGGAGGAGCTGGTTGCCGAGCGGCTGAGCCGCGACGGCTTTGCCGAGCTGGCAGGTGAGGATGAGCTATACAGCGAAGCGCCCAACGCCAAGCAGGCGGAGTATATCCGCGCGCTCGTGTGCGGCGTGGCCGATCACGCGCCGGAGCTGGACGAATTCATCGCCAGGTACGCCAAGGGCTGGAGCTTTGACCGCATCCCGCTCGTGGCCTCCGCTATCATGCGCGTGGCAATGTACGAAATTCTCTATTTCCGCGACGTGCCGAACTCTGTCGCCATCAACGAGGCGGTGGAGATCGCCAAGAAGTACGAAACGCCCGAGACCGTGAAGTTCATCAACGGCATCCTCGGCTCGTTCGTGCGCGCGGAGATCAGCGCAGAATAAGCAAAGAGGCAGAGCACCGCGCACGGCGGCGCTCTGCTTTGTATATCCGGCATCTGCAAAGGAAAAACGCTTCACAGGAGAACGCATGGAACAGCAAATGATCTTCTCGGTCAGCGAGGCCAACAACTTCATCAAGGCTCTGCTCGACCGCGTGCCGCAGCTGCAGGAGATCTTCGTGCGCGGCGAGATCTCAAACTACAAGCTCTACCCCTCGGGCCACCACTACTTCACGCTCAAGGACGCCGAGGGCGCGATGCGCTGCGTGCTGTTCAAGGGAAACGCCCTGCGTCTGCGCTTCCGTCCCGAGAACGGCATGAAGGTCATCGCCTTCGGGCGCATCAGCGTGTTCCCGCGCGACGGGGTCTATCAGCTTTATGTCTCCGAGCTCTCGCCGGAGGGCGCGGGCGACCTGCACGTCGCCTTTGAGCAGCTCAAGGCGCAGTTGGAGCGCGAGGGGCTTTTCGATCCCGCGCACAAAAAGCCGCTGCCGAAATACCCGAAAACCATCGCCATCATCACCTCGCCCGCCGGCGCGGCGGTGCATGATATGCTCCGCATCCTCCGCGCGCGCTGGCCGCTGACGGAGGTCAAGCTCCTCGGCGTGCGCGTGCAGGGAACCGAGGCCCCGCCGGAGATCGTCGGCGCGCTGCGCTACGCGAACAGATACAAGGTCGCGGACCTCATCATCACGGGCCGCGGCGGCGGCTCCATCGAGGACCTCTGGGCGTTCAACGACGAGCGCGTGGCGCGCGCCATCTACGAATCGGAGATCCCCGTCATCTCCGCCGTCGGCCACGAGCCGGACGTCACCATCGCCGACTATGTCGCCGACGCGCGGGCGTCCACGCCGTCGAACGCCGCGGAGATCGCCGTGCCCGACCGGAATGACGTCCGCGCCCGGCTCACGGCGCTGGAGCGAAGCATGACCAAAACGGAGGAAAGCCGCCTTTCCGCGCTGCGCGAACGGCTGACCGCCTTGGAGCGGAAGCGCGTGCTGCGCGACCCGATGGCCTTCATCGCGGACAAGCGCCTGCTGCTCGACTACACACAGAAGAATCTCGCCTCGCTTGCGGAAAAGCAGGTGGGGGAGCGGCGGCAGCGCTTTGCCGCGCTGTGCGCGTCGCTCCACGCGATGAGCCCGCTCGCGGTGCTCGCGCGCGGCTATGCCGTGGCGCGGACGGCAAACGGTACGGTGCTCCGCAGCGCGGACGAGGTGACCGTCGGCGAGACGATCGACGTGACGCTCGGACGGGGCAGCCTGGTCTGTACGGTCAACGAAACGAGAGGAGAGAACAGCCATGGCAAAAAGTTTTGAGGATAACATCACGCGGCTCGAGGAGATCGTGTCGCAGCTTGAGCGCGGCGACGCGAAGTTAGCCGACTCGCTCAAGCTCTTTGAGGAGGGGACGAAGCTCGTCGCCTCCTGTGGAAAAATGCTCGACGAGGCGGAGCAGAAGGTCGTGCGCCTGACCAAAGGCGCGGACGGCGCGCCGGTCGAAGCCCCCTTTGCTGCGGAGGAATAGTACATGGAACGAGAACTGTTTGCCCTCCGCATGGAGGAATACCGCACGATGGTCGAGGACTTTCTCGATGCACAATGCGTCGCCGCGGACGAGCCCTACGCGCGGCTGCTCGACGCCATGCGCTACAGTCTCACCGCGGGCGGCAAGCGCCTGCGGCCGATCCTGACGCTGGAATTCTGCCGCCTTTGCGGCGGCGACGTTCACGCCGCGCTTCCCGCCGCCTGCGGCGTGGAGCTGCTGCATACCTATTCGCTCATTCACGACGATCTGCCGTGCATGGACGACGACGATCTGCGCCGCGGCAAGCCGTCGAACCACAAGGTGTTCGGCGAGGCCACCGCCGTGCTGGCGGGCGACGCGCTGCAGGCTCTCGCCTTTGAAACGGTGCTCTCCGCACCGCTTGCGCCGGAGCGCGCGCTGCGCTGTGGGCAGATCCTGACGCACGCCGCAGGTCACGCCGGCATCTGCGGCGGCCAGCAGCTCGACCTCGAATGGGAGGGCCGCTCCCTCGACCGCGGCGAGCTGATGGCGATCCATCTGCGCAAAACGAGCGCGCTCATCCGCGCGGCCTGTCTGATGGGTGTCGCCGCCGCGGGCGGCACGGCGGAGCAGGCGGATGCGGCGCAGCGCTATGCCGACGCGCTCGGCCTTGCCTTCCAGATCCGCGACGATATGCTCGACGTGATCGGCGACGAGGCGACCTTCGGCAAGCCCATCGGCTCGGACAAGGCGGAGAAAAAGACCACCTTCGTCGATCTCCTCGGCCTTGCGGCGTGCGAACGAGAGGTCGTGCGTCTGACCGACGAGGCGATCTCCGCGCTCGGTCTGTTCGGCGGAGAGGCGGACTTCCTCGCCGCGCTCTCGCACAGCATGGAAACGCGGAACAAGTAACGCCCGGCAGGGCGGAGACCTTCGGGACTCCGCCCTGTTTTGCGTCGTTCAAAAAAATTTTGCGGTGAATATCGCGCTGTATATCTTGTATATTTCCGCACGATGGTCTATAATGACCATAATTTGACATGACGGCGGTATCCCGCGCTCCTGCCGGGCCGCCCGAAAACAACTGCAAGGGGATACTACGTTGATCTTGGACCGAATTCATTCGCCGGAAGACCTCCGGGCGCTCGACGGCTCGGAGCTTCCGCTTCTTTGCGACGAGCTGCGTGGCTTTCTTGTCACGCAGGTCTCGCACACCGGCGGGCATCTCGCCTCGAACCTCGGCGTGGTGGAGCTGACCGTCGCCATCCACCGCGTGTTCGACACGGCGCGCGACCGCCTCGTTTTTGACGTGGGGCATCAGTGCTACGTCCATAAAATACTCACCGGCCGCGCGGACCGCTTTCCGACGCTGCGGCAGCTCGGCGGCATCTCGGGCTTTCCCAAGCCCTGCGAGAGCGTACACGACGCCTTTATCGCCGGTCACGCCTCCAACTCCGTCTCCGTGGCGCTCGGCATGGCGCGCGCCCGCACGATGCTGCACGAGGATTACAGCGTGCTTGCCCTCATCGGCGACGGCGCGCTCACCGGCGGCCTTGCCTATGAGGGACTCAACAACGCCGGCGCCTCCGGCGAGCCGCTGATCGTTATCCTCAACGACAACGGTATGTCCATCGACCGCAACGTCGGCGCGATGAGCGAGCATCTCTCGCGCCTGCGGACAAAGCCGGAATACTTTGCCTTCAAGAAGGCGTACCACAACGCGCTGAGCGGCACGGCCGCCGGACGTGCGCTCTACCGCTTCAACCACTCGCTCAAAACAGGGCTCAAAAAGGCCATGCTGCCCAACGCCACGATGTTCGAGGATATGGGCTTCGCCTACCTCGGTCCTGTGGACGGGCACGACCTCGCGCAGCTCACCACCACGCTCGAATGGGCGCGGGAGATGAAGCGCCCGGTGCTCGTCCATGTCCGCACGCAGAAGGGGCACGGCTACGCGCCTGCCGAGCGTGAGCCGTGGAAATTCCACGGCGTCGGTCCCTTCGACGCGGCGACCGGAACGGTGCCGCCGGCGAAGGAAAGCTTTTCCTCCGTCTTCGGCGCGGCGCTCACGGAGCTGGCCGAGGAGGACCCGCGCGTGTGCGCGATCACCGCGGCGATGGAGGACGGCACGGGTCTCACGCCCTTTGCCGGGCGTTTCCCCGACCGCTTTTTTGACGTCGGCATCGCCGAGGGACACGCCGCCGCGATGGCGGCGGGCCTTGCCAAGCAGGGTGCGCTCCCGGTGTTCGCCGTGTATTCGAGCTTTCTCCAGCGCGCCTACGACCAGCTGCTGCACGATGTGGCGCTGAGCGGACTGCACGTCGTCTTTGCGGTCGACCGCGCGGGCCTGGTCGGTGCGGACGGCGCGACGCATCACGGCGTGATGGATACGGTATTTTTATCCGGCATCCCGAATATGACGGTGCTCTGCCCCGCGAGCTTCGCGGAGCTGCGCGCCATGCTGCGCCGCGCGCTTTTTGAAATGACCGGCCCGGTCGCCATCCGCTATCCGCGCGGCGGCGAGGGCGCCTTCACCGCCGATACAAGCGCCGGGGATTTTGCCGAGCTGCGCACGGGGAAGGACATCACGCTCTGCGCCTACGGCACGCTCATCAACAACGTGCTCGGCGCGGCGGAGCTGCTGCACGAGGACGGCATCGAGGCGCGGGTGGTCAAGCTCAACCGCATTTCGCCCTTCCGCGGCGGCGAGCTTTCCAAGTGCTTCGGCACAACGAAGCGGCTGCTGGTCGCGGAGGAATGCTCGGGCGTGGGCTGCATCGGTCAGCGCATCGCGGCGATCCTCGCCGAGGAGGGGCACGAGCCGCAGAGGCTCATGCTCTGCAACCTCGGGCGCAGATTCATCGAGCAGGGGAGCGTCGGCGAGCTGTACCGCCAATGCGGACTGGACGCGGAGAGCCTTGCTCGCACGGCAAAGGAGGTCTGCCAATGAGTACAAAGGAACGATTGGACGTCGCGCTCGTTGCGCGCGGCCTTGCCGAAACGCGCGCCAAGGCGCAGGCGAGCATCATGAGCGGCATCGTCTATGTGAACGGGCAAAAGGTCGATAAGGCCGGCACGCCGGTCGCCGCCGACGCGGTGCTCGAGGTGCGCGGCCACACGCTGCGCTACGTCAGCCGCGGCGGACTCAAGCTCGAAAAGGCGATGGCGGCGTTTCCTATCACGCTCACGGACTGCATCTGCGCCGACATCGGCGCGTCTACCGGCGGCTTCACCGACTGTATGCTGCAAAACGGCGCGAAAAAGGTCTACGCCGTGGACGTTGGCTACGGTCAGCTCGACTGGAAGCTCCGCAGCGACGCGCGCGTGGTGTGTATGGAGCGCACGAACGCGCGCTATCTCACGCACGAGCAGATCCCCGACGAGCTGGATTTCGCGTCTGTGGACGTGTCGTTCATCTCGCTCAAGCTCATTCTGCCCGCGCTCGCGGGGCTTCTGAAGCCGGACGGCCACACCGTCTGCCTCGTCAAGCCGCAGTTCGAGGCGGGACGGGAAAAGGTCGGCAAAAAGGGCGTCGTGCGCGATCCCGCCGTGCATCTGGAGGTGCTCGAGCACTTTCTGGAGCACGCAAAGGAAAGTCGCTTTACCGTCCTTGGCCTGACGTACTCTCCCATTCGCGGCCCCGAGGGGAACATTGAATATCTCGGCTATCTCTCCCGTGCGGAGGAGGAGCCGCCGGTCCATGACCTGAAGGCTCTGGTCGAGGCGTCCCACGCGGCGCTGGAGGAAAAGAAAGGCGAAAACGATGCTTAAAAAGGTGATACTTTGTCCCAACCCCTACCGCGACCACGAGCTGACCGTCGCCAAGGAGGCCAAGCGCATTCTCGACAGCGTTCACTGTCCGAACGTCGTGTGCGTGCCGTTCCGCAATGAGGAGAAGCCAGAGGGCTACGGCCTCGATATCCGTCCGCTCCAGCAGGAGCTGCGCGGCGCGGACATGATCATCGCCTTCGGCGGCGACGGCACGATCCTGCACCTTTCCAAGACCGCGGCGCACCGCGACATTCCGGTGCTCGGCGTGAACCTCGGCTCGCTCGGCTTCATGGCGGAGCTGGAGCAGAAGGAGCTTGGCCGCCTCGGCGAGCTGATGGACGAAAAATACACGGTCGAGAGCCGCATGATGCTCGACGTCAGCGTGGTGCGCGAGGGGCGCGTCATCTACTCCAACCTTGCGCTCAACGAGGCGGTCGTGACCCGCGGAGCGGTGTCCCGTGTGATCCGGCTCCACATTCGGACCGAGCAGGGGCGGCTGCTCGATGTGACGGGCGACGGCGTGATCGTCGCAAGCCCGACCGGCTCCACGGCCTATTCGCTCTCCGCGGGCGGGCCGGTCGTCGAGCCCACGGCGCGCAACCTCATCGTCAGTCCGATCTGCGCGCACAGCGTGCACGCCAACTCCTATGTGCTCTCGCCGGAGCGCACCGTCACCGTACAGACGGAAAAAACCGGCTACAAGCCGATCTTTCTCTCCGCCGACGGCGGGCGGGCGTTCTCGCTGCGCAACGGCGACGCCGTGGAGATCCGGCGCTCAAAATATGAAACAAAGCTCGTAAGGCTTTCCAATAAGAGCTTTTGCGATATTCTGCAAAAAAAGATGTTGATGGGAGTGTTGGGACATGAAGAATAACCGACAGGAGAAAATTCTGGCCATCATTGAGGCCGAGCCGATCGAAACACAGGAGCAGCTTTTGGCGAAGCTGCAGGAGCAGGGCATTGAGAGCACGCAGGCGACCATCTCGCGCGACATCAAGCAGCTCCACCTCATCAAGGAGCCGGTCGGCGGCGGGCGCTACCGCTACGCCGTGAGCGCGCAAAAGATCAAGCTCAACTTTGCCGGCAGATTGCAGGTCATCCTGCGCGAGAGCATCCTCAGCGCCGACCGCGCGCAGAACCTCGTCGTGGTGAAGATGATGCCGGGCCTCGGCCCCGCGGCAGGCTCCGCCTTCGACGGCATGGAGATCCCCGCCATCGTCGGCACGGTCAGCGGCGACGACACGGTGCTCGTCGTGCTGCGCGACGAGCAGAGCGCGGCGGAATTCTGCACCGAGCTGACCGCCATGATCAAGTAAGAAGGGGAGAAGGCCGCAATGCTTCAGCTTCTCCACATTGAAAACATCGCCGTCATCGAGCGCGCGGACATCTCGTTCCGCGCGGGCTTCAACGCGCTCACTGGTGAGACCGGCGCGGGCAAGTCCATCGTCATCGACTCGCTCGGCGCGGTGCTCGGCGCGCGCACCTCACGCGACCTGATCCGCACGGGCGCGGCCAAGGCCTTCGTCAGCGCGGAATTTGACGGCGTGGACGCCTCGCTTCCTGTGCTCGCCGCGCTCGGCGTCGAGCCGGAGGACGGCGTGCTGCTGCTCCAGCGCGACATCTATGCCGACGGCAAGAACATCTGCCGCGCGAACGGACGGCCCATCACGGTCGCGCAGCTGCGCGCGTTGGGGACGAGTCTTTTGAATATCCACGGCCAGCACGAGGGCACGCAGCTGCTCGACGAGGAGCAGCACGGCGCGTACCTCGACCGCTTCGCCCGGCTTGACGGCCTGCCGGAAGCCTATACCGAGCGTTATCAGGCGGCGCGTGAGACCCGGCGGCAGATCGAGGCGCTTGAAATGGACGAGGCGGAAAAGGCCCGCCGCGTCGACACGCTGCGCCATCAGATCGCCGAGCTGGAGCGCGCGGAGCTGCGCGACGGCGAGGAAGAGGAGCTTCTTACGCGGCGCGAGCTGCTGCGCAACGCCGAAAAGTTCATGGACGCCTTTGCCGCGGCGGACTACGCCCTCTCCGGCGGGGACGACGGCCTCGGCGCGGCGAGCCAGCTCAAGAACGCGGAGAACGCGCTCCACAGTGTGCGCGCCCTCGGCGCTCGCTTCTCCGAGCTGTGCGAGCGGCTGGAGAGCCTGTATTCCGACGTTTACGATCTCGCTGAAACGGTGCGCGACCTGAGAAGTGAGATGGACTTTTCCCCGCAGGAGCTCGACGCGGTGGAAAGCCGCGCCGACCAGCTCTACCGCCTCAAGAAAAAGTACGGCGCGACGGTCGGCGAGATGCTCGATTACCTCGAACGCAGTAAAAAAGAGCTTGACGAGATCGAATACGCGGACGACCGCATCGTGCAGCTTCAGGGGACGCTTGCCAAGCAGGAAAAGGAAATGCTCGCCGCGGCGCACACGCTTTCCGACGCGCGCAAGGCTGCGGCAAAAGCGCTCGAGGAGCGCTTTCTGCGGGAGCTGCGCGAGCTGGACATGAACAAGGTCCGCTTTTCCATCGACTTTACAGAGCATGAGCCGGACGCGACGGGCATCGACACGGTGCGCTTCCTCATGAGCGCGAACGCGGGCGAGGACCTCAAGCCCATCCACAAGATCGCCTCGGGCGGCGAGCTCGCGCGCATCATGCTCGCGCTCAAAAACGTGCTCGCCGAGCAGGATCATGTGATGACGATGGTCTTTGACGAGGTGGATACCGGCGTCTCGGGCCGCGCGGCCCAGCGCGTGGCGGAGAAGATGGCGAAGCTCTCGCGCAGGCGTCAGGTACTCTGCGTCACCCATCTGCCGCAGCTTGCCGCGATGGCGGACACGCACTTTTCCGTCGAGAAGGGCGAGGAGAACGGACGCACCTTCACGCGCGTCGTGGAGCTTGACCGCGCACAGCGCTGCGCGGAGCTTGCGCGGCTGACCGGCGGCGCGGCGGCGACCGAAACGCAGCTGCGCGGCGCGGAGGAGCTGCTGAGCGCGGCGGACGCGTTCCGCAGCGCGCTGTGAATTCTTCGTTTTAATTCGCTTTAACGTAAATCCCTTTTACCTTTTGTGTTGATATAAGCCTATCCGCCAAATCCTTCGTCGATTTAACGGAACTCTAAGCACATGAAAAGGAGCAAGGTATATTTCAACCTTGCTCCTCCTATGGGATATATACTATTCAGTTCGACAAACATAAATTGGCTAATCTATTTACTCAACATTGTTATAGACTTCAATGCCAAGGATTTTTACTATCATTCCCTCAAGGTAATCATTTTCGGACGTGGCTTCTGGGTCTATTCTATGCACATTCTCAACTTGATACAGGATAGCATTATATACAACTGTGCCGCCGTCTTTTAGACGCATAGGAATGGGTATCAAAAGAACGATAGCCAACAAAATGCAAATACCTGTAACTACTTTTTTTCTCATATTATCACACTCCTTTGTCAAATTTGAATTTGTCTAGCTGCTTCATTATTTGTATAGACGGAAAAGCCAGCAAATTGTTCCGACTTTTCTATATTATACAATATTTTTGTGTTATTTTCAAGGTATGAAAAGATGCCAAAGTTGCCTTCGGCTCTTTTCGGTATCCAGTACCGGTTAAGTGCGTGATTTAGTGAAATCACCGGAGTTCTACCCTATCCACACAAAAGGTAAAAGGGAGTAACGTAAAAAAGAATTGCATTTTTCGCCGTATGGCATTACAATATCAGTTGATTTGCTGATCTGAAAAAGGAGAACCGCTGCCGATGGACCAGTACGCGCAGCGCATCACGCGGGACTATCCCGTGCGGCGCAAGGCACAGGAAAAAGAGAATATGCGCACCTACCTCATGGGGCAGCTGCGCGCGCTCGGCTACGACGCAAAGCTCAACGACTGCGGCAAGGCGGTGAACGTCATCGCGGGCGATCCCGAGCGGGCGAGCATCCTCTATGCCGCGCACTACGATACGCCGCTGCGCGAGCTGCTGCCGGCGATCCTCTGCCCGACGCGGCCGGTGACCTATATGCTCTATCAGGCGCTCACGCCCGTGCTGGCGCTTGCGCTCTGCTTCGCGGTCTCCCTCGGCGTGACCTTCGCGCTGAGCCTTCCGAACCTGACGCTGCCGCTCTTTCTCGTGCTGCTGATCGGCGCGCTGGCGTATCTCAAATACGGACCGTCGGAGAAGAACAATGTCAACGCCAACACCTCCGGCGTGGCGGCGCTGCTCCGCACCGCCGAGCAGCTCACGCCGCGCTACCGCAACGACGTCTGCTTCCTCTTTCTGGACGGCGGCAGCGACAATATGCGGGGCGCCAAGGGCTTCCGCAAGCGCTATCCGAGCGCCAAGGAGAAGCCCGTCCTCTGCCTCGACTGCGTGGGCAGCGGAGACGAGCTGCTGATCCTGCCGGGCAAGGGCGCCCGCTGGAACGGCGAGCTGCTCGACGCGATCAATTCGAGCTTTGAAAACTCCGAGCGCAAGACCTGCTACGACAAGGTGGACGGTCTCGTGCATTTCCCCGGCGACCAGCGCGCCTTCAAACAGGGCGTCGCGGTCTGCGCGGTGCGCCGCGTCCCCGGCTTCGGGCGTTTCATCTGCCCGACGGGGAAGGATAACCGCATCGACGATGAAAATTTAGAGCTTCTCAGCCGCGGTCTCGTGAAATTGGCGGCGGCTTACCAAATCAAAAAGTGACAGGGAGAAATATACAATGGGTATTTATGAAGAGCTGCAGGCGCGCGGCCTGATCGCGCAGGTCACGAACGAGCCGGAGATCCGCGAAATGGTCAACAACGGCAAGGCGACCTTCTACATCGGCTTTGACCCGACGGCGGACAGCCTGCACGTCGGTCACTTCATGGCGCTGTGCCTGATGAAGCGCCTGCAGATGGCGGGCAACCGCCCCGTCGTCCTCGTCGGCGGCGGCACGGGCTACATCGGCGACCCCTCCGGACGCAGCGATATGCGAAGCATGATGACGCCGGAGACCATTCAGCACAACTGCGACTGCTTCAAAAAGCAGATGGAGCGCTTCATCGACTTCGGCGAAGGCAAGGCCATCATGGTCAACAACGCCGACTGGCTCTTAAAGCTCAATTACATCGAGCTGCTGCGCGAGGTGGGCGCGTGCTTCAGCGTCAACAATATGCTCCGCGCCGAGTGCTACAAGCAGCGTATGGAAAAGGGCCTGAGCTTCCTTGAGTTCAACTACATGATCATGCAGTCCTACGACTTCTATTACCTCTTCCAGCACTACGGCTGCAATATGCAGTTCGGCGGCGACGACCAGTGGAGCAATATGCTCGGCGGCACGGAGCTGATCCGCAGGAAGCTCGGCAAGGACGCGCACGCCATGACCATCACGCTGCTGATGAACAGCGAGGGCAAGAAGATGGGCAAGACCGCCAGCGGCGCGGTGTGGCTCGACCCGAACAAGACAAGCCCCTACGACTTCTACCAGTATTGGCGCAACGTCGGCGACGCGGACGTTTTGAAGTGCATCCGTATGCTGACCTTCCTGCCGCTCGAGCAGATCGACGAGATGGACAAGTGGGAGGGCAGCCAGCTCAACCGCGCCAAGGAGATCCTTGCCTACGAGCTCACCGCGCTCGTCCACGGCGAGGAGGAGGCGAAGAATGCGGAGGATGCGGCCAAGGCGCTCTTCGGCGCCGGCGGCGACAGCGCCAATATGCCGACCACCGTGCTCGCGGACGCCGACTTTGAAAACGGCGGCATCAACATCCTCTCGCTGCTTGTCGCCACGGGGCTGTGCCCGAGCCGCGGCGAGGCCCGCCGCCTCGTTCAGCAGGGCGGCATCGTTGTGGACGAGAAGAAGGTCGAGAGCATCGACGAGAGCATCCCGCAGGAGAAGCTCGCCGGCGACGGCATCATCATCCGCAAGGGCAAGAAGGTCTTCCACAAGGCTGTGACCAAGTAAGCACCATGCACGAAAGCCTCCGCAGCGCGGTCTGCGGAGGTTTTTTGCCGCCGCGCCGCAAGGGCTTGCGTTTTGAACGCCTGTTTGATATAATATACTCTACTGCGCAGATCGCGGATCGCTGCACGCCGCCGTGCATCGCTCCGCACCGAGGGAGGGGAGCGCCATGCGGATACTCGGCATCGACCCGGGGCTTGCCATCGTCGGCTTCGGCCTGATCGAGGCGGAGATCGGGAAAACGCAGATGCTGCAATACGGCGCGGTCACCACGCCGGCAGGGCTTCCGCTCGCCGCGCGGCTCGTGCAGCTCGAGCGCGATATGGAGGAGCTGATCGCGCAGCTCCGGCCGGAGGCCATCGCGGTCGAGGAGCTGTTTTTCTCCAACAACATCACCACCGGCATCGCCGTCGCGCACGCGCGCGGCATCATCCTCTGCACCGCGGCGAAGAGCGGGATACCGCTCTTTGAGTACACGCCCATGCAGGTCAAGCAGGCGGTCGTCGGCTATGGCCTTGCCGAAAAGCGGCAGGTGATGGACATGGTCAGGCGGCTTTTGAAGCTCAAGGCCGTCCCGCGTCCCGACGACGCGGCGGACGCGCTCGCCCTGGCGATCTGCCACGCGCGCAGCGCGACCTCGCTGCTCGCGCGCGCACAAAATCCGGTCAAGCAAACCGTCTAAGGAGGACGCTCCATGTTCTATTATCTCGAGGGCAAGGTCGCGCACGTCGAGCCCTACCTCGCGGTCATCGACTGCGGCGGCGTGGGCTACGCCTGCCGCACAACGAACCACACCATCCGTCAGCTCAAGAAGGGTGAAGTCAAACGGCTTTACACCTACTTGAACGTGGGCGACGGCATTTTTGAGCTCTACGGCTTCGCCACCGAGCAGGAGCTCAATAGCTTCAAGCTGCTCATCGGCGTTTCCGGCGTGGGGCCGAAGGCGGCGCTCGCCATCCTCTCCGTCGGCACACCGGAGCATCTGACGATGGCGGTCATCACCGGCGACGAAAAGGCGCTGACCGCCGCGCCCGGCGTCGGGAAAAAGCTCGCCCAGCGCATTCTTCTGGAATTGAAGGACAAGATCGCCAAGGAAACGCAGGAGATCGGCCTGCCGGCCTCGGCCGGCGGTGCGGCGCTCGGCAGCGGGAGCAAGGCGGCGGAGGCCGCCGCGGCGCTCGCGGTGCTCGGCTACACGCAGCAGGACATTTCCGCGGCGCTCAAGGGCGTGGACGTGGAGACTCTGCCGCTCGAGGAGATCGTGCGCCAGAGCCTGAAAAAAATGGTGAAGTAAAGAAGGTGAACGCGGAATGAACGAAAACACAAAAAAAGCTGCTAAGAGCGGCATTACCTTTGGAACCTGTCTTGCTATGGTTATTTCCTATACGTCATGGAACAGCGTTGGATGGGCGATTTTTCACGGATTGCTGAGCTGGCTGTATGTGATTTATTTTGTGGTCACGTACTGATGATTCTTCTGCAAAGCGTGAAAAGGAGTGTGAGCACTTGAGCATTGATTTCGGGACCGACATTTATGAAGAGCCCATCGTGGCCAAGACCTTCCTGAGCGAGGACGCGCAGGAGGGCTCGCTGCGCCCGAAAACGCTCCGCGAATACATCGGGCAGGAGAAGGCCAAGGGCAACCTTGCCGTCTTCATCGAGGCGGCAAAGCGGCGCAATGAGTCGCTCGACCACGTTCTGCTCCACGGCCCTCCGGGCCTCGGCAAAACGACGCTCGCGGGCATCATCGCCGCCGAGATGGGCGTCAATATCCGCATCACCTCCGGCCCCGCCATCGAAAAGGCGGGCGACCTCGCGGCGCTTTTGACCAACCTGAGTGAGAACGACATTCTTTTTGTCGATGAGATCCACCGCCTCAACCGCGCGGTGGAGGAGATTCTCTATCCCGCGATGGAGGACTACGCCATCGACATCATCATCGGCAAGGGCCCCAGCGCGAACTCCATCCGGCTCGACCTGCCGCACTTCACGCTCATCGGCGCGACGACCCGCGCCGGTCAGCTCTCCGCGCCGCTGCGCGACCGCTTCGGCGTCACGCTGCGTCTGGAGCTTTATACGCCCGAGGAGCTTGCGAAGATCGTCACGCGCTCGGCGGGCATCCTGAACGTTTCCATCGCCCCCGAGGGCGCGATGGAGATCGCGCGCCGCTCGCGCGGCACGCCGCGCATCGCCAACCGGATGCTCCGCCGCGTGCGCGATTTTGCCGAGGTCAGAGCCGACGGCGTCATCACGCGCGAGGTGGCGGACGAGGCGCTGCGCGCGTTGGAGATCGACCGGCTCGGCCTCGACCCCATCGACTACCGGATGCTGCGCGCCATCATCGAGAACTACGGCGGCGGCCCGGTCGGCATCGACACGCTCGCCGCGACCATCGGCGAGGAATCCGTCACGCTCTGGGACGTGTACGAGCCGTACCTCATGCAGCTCGGCTTCCTCACGCGCACGCCGCGCGGCCGCTGCGTGACGCGCAAGGCGTATGAGCATCTCGGCCTGAGCGTTCCCGCGTCCCTTGCGGACGAGGCGGAGCAGCTCAGCTTAAACTGAATCAATAAGGAGACTTTCATCTATGGGCAAGCTATTTGGCACCGACGGCATCCGCGGAATCGTGGGCGAGAATCTGACCGTCGAGCTGGCGTTCCACACCGGTCAGGCCATCGCCGCCGTTTTGAAGGAGGAGAAGGGGAGAGCGCCCCTCATCACCATCGGCAAGGACACGCGCATTTCCTCCGATATGCTCGAATCCGCGCTCATCTGCGGCATCTGCTCCGTCGGCGGCGACGTGATGCCCTTCGGCGTGCTGCCGACTCCGGCGGTCGCGTACCTGACGGTTCTCAAGGGCGCGGACGCGGGCATCGTCATCTCCGCGAGCCACAACCCCTTCGAGCACAACGGCATCAAGGTCTTTAACGAAAAGGGCTACAAGCTGCCCGACGCGACGGAGGCAAAGATCGAGGAAAAGATCCTCTCCGGCGAGACCATTCCCGTCGCCACGCGCGGCGAGATCGGCGTGCTGCACCACGGTCTCAAGCAGTCGAAGCTCGAGTACATCCACCATCTCACCACCACCATCGACTCTGACCTCTCCGGTCTGCGCGTGCTGGTGGACTGCGCCAACGGCGCGGCGAGCGCCACCGCGCCCGAGCTGTTCGGACGCTTCAAGTGCTATGCCGATTTCATCCACCGCGAGCCGAACGGCACGAACATCAACGACCGCTGCGGCTCCACGCACCTCGAAAGCCTCGGCCAGCGCGTCGTGGCGGGGAAGTATGACGTGGGCGTGGCCTTCGACGGCGACGCCGACCGCTGCCTGATGGTCGACGAGCTGGGCCATGAGATCGACGGCGACAAGATCATGGCGGTCTGCGGAGCCTATATGAAGCGCAACGGCAGGCTCACCGGCAACACCATCGTGGCGACCGTCATGTCGAACCTCGGACTGCACGAGTTCTGCCGGAAGAATGGCATCGACCTCGTCTGCACCAACGTGGGCGACCGCAATGTGCTCGAAAAGATGGTGGAGTGCGGCTACAAGCTCGGCGGCGAGCAGTCGGGCCACATGATCTTCACCGACTACGCCACCACCGGCGACGGTCAGCTCTCCGCGCTCCAGTTCCTGCAGATCCTTGCGCTCTCCGGCAAGAGCGCGTCCGTGCTCACCGCCGACTGCCCGCAGTACCCGCAGGTGCTGCTGAACGTCGTCGTCAGCCACGACCGCGGCGTGAAGGAGGCCATCATGGCGAGCGATGCGCTCAAGACCGCCGTCGCGGACGAGGAGAAGTTCCTGCGCGGCGAGGGCCGCATCCTCGTGCGCCCCTCCGGCACCGAGGCGCTCATCCGCGTGATGGTCGAGGCCAAGACCGAAAGCGTCGCGCAGCTGGTCACCGAGCGGCTGGTGAAGGTCATCCGATCGGTCTGATTCGTCGATTTGTCGGCGAGCGGGCGACAAATGAAACAGGAATTGTATCTTGTTGCCCGAATTTTATCTTTTTTTCAGTTTATTTTCGTAAATACTTGACAAAACCGTGCAAGTACAGGTATAATGCAGTATGGTAAATGTGGCAGAGGATAGAAATACCCCGATGGAGCCCTCGGACGAGGCGCTCTGCCGCCGCGCTGCCGACGGCAGCCGCGAGGCGGAGGAAGCGCTTGTCCGGCGCTATTCCGGTCTTGTGCGCTCGTGCGCGCGCCCGCTCTTTCTGGCGGGCGGCGACAGCGAGGACCTGATCCAGGAGGGGATGTTCGGGCTCATCCGGGCCATTCGCGAGTACGACGGCGCAAAGGCCGCGTCCTTCCGGACCTTTGCCGAGGTGTGCATCCGCAACCGCCTCATTTCCGCGCTTCGCGCGGCCTCGCGCGACAAGCATTCACCGCTCAACCAGTCTGTTCCCTTGGATACCCCTTTCTTTGATGGCAATTCCTATCCGTTCGGCGCTCTGCGCGCCTCCTCCGCCGATCCGGAGGAGCTTATCATCGACCGCGACCGCGTGGCCGAGGCGCTTGAGAGCACCCGAAAGCAGTTGTCCGAGTTCGAGGCGAAGATCTTAGGGTTGTATTTAGACGGTCTTTCCTGCCAGGAGATCGCAAAGGCGGTAGGGAAGTCCCCCAAGTCTGTGGACAACGCTGTGCAGCGCGTCCGGCGCAAGGCGGCACGGCAGCTTTCATCCGGCGATATCAGCAAACGCTGAACGCATATATTTTTTTCTAAAAGCAAAGAGAGGGTAAAATCATGTACGAAGACAAGACTTTAGTTTGCAAAGAGTGCGGCAACGAGTTCGTGTTCACCGCCGGTGAGCAGGAGTTCTACGCGGAGCGCGGCTTCCAGAACGAGCCCCAGCGCTGCAAGGCCTGCCGCGACGCTCGCAAGAACGCCGCCCGTGGTCCCCGCGAGTACTTCACCGCTGTCTGCGCTGCCTGCGGCGGCGAGGCGAAGGTTCCCTTCGAGCCCAAGTCCGATCGTCCCGTCTATTGCAGCGACTGCTTCGCCAAGATGAAGGAGCAGGGCTAAGTCATTGCTTTGACTTTTCCGAAAGCGACCGTCTCCGGACGGTCGCTTTTCTGCGTTCTGTTCCGGTCGTCCGCGTCCGTATCGAACGAATGCGGCACGTTTGCATTTTTTCCTATTGAAAAAACGCGGAAAATGGGGTAAACTATCTCCGACATTCTTTTCCGGAGGTATTTTCAAAATGGTTGAGATCACGAAGGACACCATCATCGGTGATATTCTTGACGTCGCTCCGCAGACCGCGCCGATCTTCTTCGGCATCGGGATGCACTGCCTCGGCTGCCCCGCGTCCCGCGGCGAGACCGTAGAGGAGGCCTGCGCCGTGCACGGCGTGGACGTGGACAAGCTCCTTGCGCTCGTGAACGAGGAAGCGAACAAGCCCGCCGAGGAATAACCGGACAGGCCGGAAGGCGCATACGCTCGTATGCGCCTTTTTCTGCTGCAAAGGAGGTCGCGCCGTGACAAGAGAATTATCGCTTCAGCCGCGGCTCGCGCTGCTCGCGTCGCTCGTGCCACAGGGCGCTGTGCTCGCCGACGTCGGCACCGACCACGGCTACATACCGGTCTGCCTGCGGCAGAGGGGCGTGATCGACCGCGCCATCGCGTCCGACATCGGGCGGGAGCCGCTGGAGCACGCGCGGCGCACCGCGGAGGAATACGGCGTCGGCGGCATCGACTTCCGTCTCTGCGCGGGGCTTGACGCCATCGCGCCGGAGGAGTGCGATACCGTCCTCATCGCCGGCATGGGCGGCGAGACCATCTGGGGCATCCTCGCCGCGGCGCCGTGGACGCGCGACGGGCGGCACACGCTGCTGCTCCAGCCGCAGACGAAGATCGAGGAGCTGCGGCTCCGGCTCTGCGAGAACGGCTACGCCGTCACGCGCGAGCACCTTGTGCGCGACAAGGGAAAGCTCTACGTCGTGATGACCGTCACGGCAGGGGAGCGATACACCCCCGGCGCGGAGCAGCTCTACGGCGGCCTTGCGCTCGAGCGCGAGGCGCTCTACGGGGACTATCTCGCCCATCAGATCGCGCGTCTGCGCCGCCGGGCCGAGGGCCTGCGGCAGTCGGGCAGCGGCGAAGCGGACGGCTTTGCCGCGCTGGCGGACGCGCTGGAAGCAAAGAAAGGAAAGTGGGAACATGACAACGGCACATGACATTGAACGCAGTCTCTACGACTGGGCGCCGCGCGAGCTGGCGATGGCCTGGGACAACGTCGGCCTGCTCGTCGGCGATCCGGCGCAGGAGGTCCGAAGGGTCCTCGTGGCGCTGGACATCACGCAGGGCGTTGCGGAGGAGGCGGTCTCCCTCGGCGCGCAGATGATCGTCTCGCACCATCCCGTGATGAACTGCGCGTGGCACGAGGTGCAGACGCTCCGCGCGGACGACGCGCAGGGAAGGCTGCTGCGCTATCTCGTGCGGCACGGCCTCGCGGCGTGCTGTATGCACACCAATCTGGACGCGGCGGACGGCGGTGTGAACGACTGTCTGGCGCACGCGTTGGGTCTTTCGGGCCTTTCCATGCTCAATGAGGAAAAAATCGGGCGCATCGGCACACTTTCCTGTGAAATTCCTCTTGAAGAGTTCCTGCCTGCTGTGGTAAAATCATTAGGATGCAGCGGTCTGCGGTTCCGCGACGGCGGAAAGCCGGTCCATCGCGTAGCCGTCGGCGGCGGCGCCTGCCGCGACTACATCCCGCAGGCCATCGCGCAGGGCTGCGATACCTTCGTCACCGCCGACCTGCGCTACAACGACTTCCTCGATACCCACGGTCTCAACCTCATCGACGCCGGTCACTATCCGACCGAGAACGTCGTGTGCGAGGCGGTCCGCGCGTATCTCGCGAAGTCCTTCCCTCTGCTTGAGGTCGTACGCTCCGCGTCGCATCACGACGCCATTCAATACTATCTGTAAGGAGAAGATCAACTATGTCCGGACATTCCAAATGGCACAATATCCAAAAGACCAAGGGCGCGGCAGACGCCAAGCGCAGCGCGGCGTTCACCAAGATCGCCAAGGAGATCATCGTCGCCGTCAAGCAGGGCGGCAGCGGCGACCCGGCGAATAACTCCCGCCTCGCCACCGTCATCGCCAAGGCCAAGGCGAACAATATGCCCAACGACAACATCAAGCGCACCATCGACAAGGCGCTCGGCTCCGGCAACACGGACAACTACGAGTCCGTCACCTACGAGGGCTACGGCCCCGGCGGCGTCGCCGTCATCGTCGAGGCGCTGACCGATAACCGCCAGCGCACCGCGCCCGAGGTCCGCCATTACTTCGACAAGTTCGGTAAGGGCATGGGCGCGCAGGGCTGCGTAAGCTGGTCGTTCGACCGCAAGGGCGTCATCATCATCGACAACGAGGACGGCGACTACGATGAGGACACCGTCATGATGGACGCGCTCGAGGCCGGCGCAGCCGACTTCACCGCCGACGGTCCCGTGTTTGAGATCACCACCGATCCCGACGCCTTCAACGACGTCATCGCCGCGCTCGAAGCCAAGGGCTACACCTTTGCCAGCGCCGACATCAGCCTCATCCCGCAGACCTACGTCAAGCTCACGAGCGAGGAGGACGTCAAGAACATGGAAAAGCTGCTTGATATGCTCGAGGACAACGAGGACGTGCAGAACACCTACCACAACTGGGAGACCGAGGACTAAGCCTTATATAGCAAGGGTTTCCGCTGTTTTGAAACCGCTCAGCTGTGACATACAGGGCTCCATCTGCGATATGCATAACAACCTCTGCTGCGATATACAGCGGGGGTTGTTTTTTTCTTTTCTGCGCCGCACGGCGCACCGCGCCGGAAGCGCCATCACTCTTACTATAGCAATAACTTTTACTCTTACTATCCCTGTTACTATCACTATAACGGCAATCCTGTTCATGCTTTCAAAGCATCGAGTCCTTTGTAAATTTAGAAAATTCTGAGAGCTTTTCCGCTTTTGTTGCACCAAAACCGGCATCAGAACGCGGTTTTTCCCTTACCGGCAAGGAGGAAAACCACATGACCGAGAAAAAAGGCTTTGTTCTTTACTTTGACGCCGCGTCCAGCCTTGCCGCGCTCTGTGCGGAGCAGCGCGGCGAGCTGCTCCTGGCGCTGTTCGACTACGCCGAACGGACGGCAAAGCAGTCTCTCACACCGGAGACTGCGCTCGCCTCCTACCCGGCGCTGGACGGGCAGACGCGCATGGCGTTCCGCTTCATGGCAAACAGCATCGAGCGTGACACAAAGAAGTGGGAGCGCCAGCGCGAGCGCCGCAGTCAGGGCGCGGCGCAGCGCTACGCCCGCGCACGGGGCGAGGCGGAAGCCCCCGCGCCGTCTACCGCGGGGCGAAACGACTGGATGAAGGACTACACCCTGTGAGCAAGGCGAAGGGGACGGCAGCGTGCCGTCCCCTTCCATATTTCGTGCGAGCAAGACTGTAAGCCGGGTTCTGTATCTGGCAGTCATCTATCTACGCGCCGCGTTGCCGCGGCGCTCCAGCCACCCCGGGAGCGGTCGGGCCGACCCTGGGGCGCGAAGCCCCTGCTCCCATACCGGTGTTGCTCCGGATAGAGTTTACAGCGTCGGACACTCTCGAGCCGACGGGTGCGCTCTTACCGCACCTTTCCACCTTTTCCCATATTGCTACGGGTAGTCTATTTCTGTTGCACTTTTCCTCAGATCGCTCTGGGCGGGCGTTACCCGTTATCCTTGCCCTGTGGAGCCCGGACTTTCCTCACAGCAAGCCTTTCGGCTTTGCCGCGCGACCGCCTGTCTTACTCGCGCTCCTTATTGTAAAGGACGAAGCGGGCAAAGTCAAGAAACAAAAATTTGTGCAGGGAAATCGTTGATAAAATACGGCAGGCGCGGTATAATTTTATATATTGCGAATGTTCAGAGGGGAGTATTTGTGTATGACGCTGCACGAATATCTGCAAGGCATGAAGGGAAAGACCGCCGCGGTCATCGGACTCGGCGTGAGCAACCGTCCGCTCGTGGAGCTGCTGGCGCGGAACAGTGTGAAGGTCATCGCCTGTGACAGGAAGAAGCGCGCGGCGCTCGGCGGCGCGGCGGCGCACTACGAGGCGCTCGGCGCGGTGCTGCACCTCGGCGAGGGTTATCTGCGCGATCTGGACGCGGACGTCGTCTTCCGCACGCCCGGGATGCGTCCCGACGTGCCGGAGCTGCTGGAGGCGAAGGCGCACGGCGCGGTCATCACGAGCGAGATGGAGGCGTTCTTCGCCGTCTGTCCGTGTCCCATTCTCGGCGTGACCGGCAGCGACGGCAAGACCACCACCGCGAGCGTCATTGCCGAGCTTCTCAAGGCCGAGGGACGGCGCGTGTGGCTCGGCGGCAACATCGGCCGTCCGCTGCTCGCGGACGCGGAGCAGATGACGCCGGACGATCTTGCGGTGCTGGAGCTTTCGTCGTTCCAGCTGATGGATATGCCGTACTCGCCGCAGGTCGCGGTGCTGACGAACCTCGCCCCGAACCATCTGGACGTGCACCGCGACATGGCGGAGTACATCGCGTCCAAGGAAAATATTTACCTGCACCAGAGCGCGCGGGACACCGCCATCTTCAACGCCGACAACGCCATCACGCGCGATCTGAGCGGCAAGGCGGTCGGACGTGCGCGTCTGTTCTCGCGGCAGGAGGAGGTCGCCGACGGCGCGTTCGTGCGCGGCGGCGCGATCTGGCTGCGCGATGCGGCAGGGGAGCGCGAGGTCCTGCCGCTGGCGGACATCCGCCTTCCCGGCTGGCACAATGTGGAAAACTATATGGCGGCGCTCCTCGCCGTGGACGGACTTGTGCGCGATGAGACCGTCCGCCGCGTCGCGCGGGAGTTTGCCGGTGTGGAGCACCGCATCGAATTCGTGCGCGAGCTGCACGGCGTCCGCTATTACAACGATTCCATCGCCACCAGTCCCACGCGCACCATCGCAGGGCTGCGCGCCTTCCCGCACAAGGTCGTGCTGATCGCGGGCGGTTATGACAAGCACATTCCCTTTGCACCCCTTGCGCCCGAGGTGGTCAAGCACGTCAAGACGCTCATCCTCTGCGGCGCGACCGCCGACGCCATCGAGCGCGCGGTGGTGGAGAGCGAAGCCTATGAGACCGCGGCCGAGCGGCCGCGGATCCTCCGCTGCAAGGACCTGCGGGAGGCGGTGGACGCCGCCTACTTCTGCGCCGAGAGCGGCGATGTGGTGACACTCTCGCCCGCCTGCGCCGCCTTCGACTGCTACGCGAACTTTATGGAGCGCGGCAGGGCCTACAAGGAAATGGTGAAAAAGCTCGGCGAATAGGGAAAAGCCGTGGGCGCATAGATTCTCCCGAAAGGGGGAACGCCCATGCGCCGCTATATGCGCCGCGGCATGACGGGGCGGGAGAAACGCCGGCTGCTGCTTTTCCTTGTCTGCGCCGCGCTCATCGCGCTCGCCGTCACCGCGATGACGCAGCTTCGGCCCATTCTCACGAGCCTTGCCACCGCGCGCGTCTCGAACGCCGTCACGCGCGTCGTGAACACCTCGGTGAACGAAACACTCTACGACGCCGGTGTGGACTACGACCGCCTGATCTCGCTGGAAAAGGACAACGAGGGACACATCACGGCGGTCAAGAGCAACATGGCGGAGTTCAACCGATTGCAGTCTGCCGTGCTCGCGGACGTGCTGCAAAGGCTCTCGGAGGTCTCCACGCGCGAGCTGGCCATCCCGCTCGGGAGTCTGACCGGTTCGCCGCTGCTCGCGGGCCGCGGGCCGCTCCTGCACATCAAAATGCAGTCGGTCGGCTCGTCCTCGGCGCACTTTGAGAATGCCTTCGCCTCCGCGGGCATCAACCAAACGCGCCACGAGATCCGGCTGGTGGTGGACGTGTATGTGAGCGTCCTGCTGCCGGGCTTTTCGACCGTCACCAAGGTCACCAACCGCTGCGCCGTCGCCGAGACGGTCATCGTCGGCTCCGTGCCGGATACCTACACCTACTTCGACACACGCGAGGATATGTCCTCCACCGCCGAGGACTTCATTATGAACAACGCCGGATAAAAGGGGAGAACGCCATGGACTACAAGGAACGCATAAAGGAGCTGCGCGACACGCTCAACGCGCACTCGTACCGCTACTATGTGCTCGACGAGCCGAGCATCAGCGACTATGAATACGATATGCTCCAGCGCGAGCTGGCCAATCTGGAGAAGGAGCACCCCGAGGAGATCACGCCGGACTCGCCCACGCAGCGCGTGGGCGGCATGGCGCTGACGAAGTTCGAGCCGGTGACGCACGCCGTCCCGCTCGAGAGCCTGCAGGACTCCTTCTCCGACGCCGAGGTCGTGGACTTCGATGAGAAGGTGCGCGAGCAGCTCGAGCACGTCGAATACAGCGTGGAGCCGAAGGTGGACGGTCTGTCCGTCGCACTCGAGTACCGCGACGGCGTGTTCGTCCGCGGCGCCACGCGCGGCGATGGGCGCGTGGGCGAGGACGTGACGGAGAATCTGCGCACGATCCAGTCCATTCCCATGGTGCTGCCGGAGAAGCTGCCGCGCCTCATCGTGCGCGGCGAGGTCTACATGGCCAAAAAGGTCTTTGCCGCGCTCAACGCCGAGCGCGAGGAGAACGGTGAGCAGACCTTTGCCAATCCCCGCAACGCCGCCGCCGGCTCGCTGCGCCAGCTTGACCCGAGGATCGCGGCGAAGCGCCGGCTGGATATTGCCGTTTTCAACCTCCAGCTCGCCGAGGGACGGACCTTCACGACCCACGCCGAGACGCTTGCTTATCTGCGCACGCAGAAATTCAAGGTCATCGGCAACAAGGTGGTCGACAACGTGCAGGACGCGCTCGCGGAGATCCGCCGTCTCGGCGAGGAGCGCGCGGAGCTGCCCTACGATATGGACGGCGCAGTTGTAAAGCTGAATAGCCTTACAGACCGAGAAATTCTCGGCTCAACGAGCAAGGTGCCGCGCTGGGCCATCGCCTACAAGTACCCTCCCGAGGAGAAGGAGACCCGCGTGACGGACATCGTCGTGCAGGTGGGGCGCACGGGCGTGCTGACGCCGAAGGCGGTCTTTGAGCCGGTGCATCTGGCCGGAACGACCGTCACGAACGCGACGCTCCACAACCAGGACTTCATCGACGAGAAGGACATCCGCGTCGGCGACGCCATCGTGGTGCGCAAGGCAGGCGAGATCATTCCCGAGGTCGTGCGCGTGCTGAAGGACAAGCGTCCCGACGGCACGCAGCCCTACCGTCTGCCGGACCGCTGTCCGGTCTGCGGCGCGCCGGTCTACCGCGCCGAGGGCGAGAGCGCCACGCGCTGCACGGGCGCGGAGTGTCCCGCGCAGCTGCTGCGCAACCTCACACACTTCACCTCGCGCGAGGCGATGGACATTGACGGCGTCGGCCCCGCGCTGCTCGAGCAGCTGGTGAACGCCGGACTTGTCCGCAAGGCGTCCGACCTTTACAGTCTCGACGTGCAAACGCTTGCGCAGCTCGACCGTATGGGCCTCAAGAGCGCGCAGAACGCCGTCGCCGCCATTGATCGCTCCAAGCAGAACGATCTTTCCAAGCTGCTCTGCGCCCTCGGCATCCGCCAGATCGGCACAAAGGCCGCGCGTGTGCTCGCGCAGCGCTTCGGCTCGATGGACGCGCTGATGAACGCCACGGTCGAAGAGCTGACCGCCGTGGATGACATCGGCGAGATCACCGCGCAGTTCCTGCAGCGCTGGTTCGCGGACGGGCAGTCCCGCGACCTCATCGAAAGCCTGAAAAACGCAGGCGTCAACATGACCAGCACGGAAGCCCCGCAGGACCTGCGCTTTGCGGGCAAGACCTTTGTGCTCACCGGCTCGCTCACGCGCTTCACGCGCGACGAGGCCGAGGCGCTTATCGCCGACCACGGCGGCAAGGCCGCCGGCTCCGTCTCCAAAAAGACGAGCTATGTGGTCGCCGGAGAGGCCGCCGGAAGCAAGCTGCGCAAGGCGCAGGAGCTGGGCGTTCCGGTGCTCACGGAGGACGAATTTCTGGCGCTGCTCGGCGGCAAGGCCGAAGATGATCCGGAAAACGGCGAAAATGGCGGACAGCTCGGCCTGTTTTCCTGAAAAGGAGAGCATTTGATGAACATTCGCACGGCAGAGCGCCGCGATCTTTCCGCGATGCTCGACATTTACAACTACGAGGTGAAAAACGGCACGGCGACCTTCGACGTAGAGCCCCGCGCGGGCGCGGTGGGGGAGGCGTGGTTCGCCGCGCACAACACCGGCAACCATCCGCTGCTCGTGGCGGAGGAGGACGGTAAGGTCCTCGGCTACGCCTCGCTCTCGCCCTACCGCGACTTCGACGCCTATCTGCAAACCGTTGAGCTTTCCGTTTACGTCGCGCCCGAGAGCCGCGGCCGCGGCATTGCGAGCGCGCTGATGGAGGCCGTTCTCCGTCTGGCGCGCGAGGACGCGGGCACGCACACGGTCGTTTCCGTCATCGCGGGCGGCAACGCGGCGAGCGTCCGCCTGCATGAGAAATTCGGCTTCACCTACTCCGGCACCCTGCATGAGGTGGGGCTGAAATTCGGCCGCTACCTCGATATCGTCAACTACGAGCTGCGCGTGGGCTGAGCAAAACGCGCCCGGCAAAAAATATCGAAAGATCCGGAACTTTTTTCTGCTTTCCTTCGTCTATTCATGCAGGGCCGCGGCACGCGGTCAAAAGAACGATCTACTAAGGAGAACCATTCGCATGAAACGAACGCTTTCCCTCATTTTCATTTTCACGATGCTGCTGTCTCTCGCCGCCTGCGGCAGCAAGGACACCACGCCGGCCGACGACGGCAACGCGCCTTCGCAGGAGCAGGGCGGCGGAGAGGAGCAGTCCGGCGGAACGACCGGGACGCCCGACGAGCCGGAGCAGCCCGAGCAGACGCAGCCAACAGAGCAGGAGCCGGCGGACAGCAAGCCGGAGCAGACGCAGCCGGCTGACAACAGCAAGCCCGAGCAGGAGCCTGCCGGGGAGCCGGAAAAGGAGCCTGCCAAGCAGCCTGAGCAGAAGCCCGAGCCCAAGTCGGCTGAAAAGCCTGCGGAGGGAACGAGCGCAGAGCCGCCGACCGAGACGCCCAAGCCCGAGACCCCGGCAGAGGACAAGCCCGCCGCGGCTGTCGACGACGCGCTGACGATCCTCAACGCGATCTGGAATACATACAGCGATGAAGAAAAGTTCCCTGCCGCCGGTGGGGATTCCGAGCACGCCGTAGACGGCGCGCCCGGCAGCTTCGACGCGAGCAATGCCGACAGCCTCAGCTATCTGCTCACCTTCCCGGCGGACGACGCTTCGCTCATCGACAGCGCCGCCTCGCTCGTTCACATGATGAATCTGAACACCTTCACCTGCGGCGCGTTCCATGTCGCCGACGCGAACAACGTCACCAGGCTCGCGGACGACCTGCGCACGACCATTCAGGACAAGCGCTGGATGTGCGGCTTCCCGGATAAGCTGGTCATCGTCACGGTCGGGCAGAGCGTATTTTCCGTGTACGGAAACGAGGAGCTGGTCAACACCTTCCGCGATAAGCTCCTGGCGAGTTATCCTACCGCTGCCGCCGTCTATGACGAGGCCATCAACGCATAAAACAGCAGAGAAGAAAAGAGGGATGCGCGGCATTCCTCTTTTCTTTTTTCCGCTTGCGAGCGGGCCGGTTTTCGTATAAAATATGGTCAGAGCACATCGCCGCACGGAGGAAGCACCATGCCAAAGTCAAAGTGGAAGCTGAACACCATCTACATATCCGAGCGGCTGCAGGAGAGCCTGCGGCCGATCTCCCGCTGCGCGCTGACCACCGTGGTCGCCCCGATGGGCTACGGAAAGACCACCGCGGTGAACTGGTATCTGGAGGAGCGCGCGAAGGCCGGGCCGCTGCGCGTCGTCCGCATCAGCGTGTATTCCGACAATCTTGCGATCTTCTGGCGGAGCGCGCAGGACGCCCTTGCCCGCGCGGGCATCGACCTGCTGCGGGAGTATGCCTGTCCCACGGACGCCGCCGGCGGCGGGCTGCTGGCGGACGATCTCTGCCATGAGCTGGCGGGGGAAACGCCCTGCTATCTGTTCATCGACGATTTTCACCTGCTCACAGACCAACGCGTGACCGCCTTTCTCTGTATGCTTGCGGGCCGCCTGCCCGCCAACGTCCACCTGATCATCGCCAGCCGCGACCGCTTTCTGCCCGCCGCAGAGATCGTCCGGCTGGGGGCGAGGGTCTACCAGCTCGGCACAGAGCAGCTGCGGCTGAACCATACGGAGCTGGCCGTTTACGCGCACCGCTGCGGCACGGAGCTTTCCGACGCGCAGGCGGAATCGCTGCTCTACTCCAGCGAGGGCTGGTTCTCCGCCGTCTACCTGAACCTGCGGACGCTCTCCGAGCATGGGACGCTGCCCGAACGTGATTCCGATATTTTCACCATGTTCACCGCCGCCATGATTGAGCCTCTGGCGCAGCGGCAGCAGGAATTTCTCGCGGTGATGGGTCTTGCCGACGAATTTACCGCGGAAATGGCGCGCTTTGTCACCGGGGACGCCGACGCGGAGGAGCTGCTCGCCGTGCTGACCGCGCAGAACGCCTTTGTCAAGCGCCTGCCGGACGGCGTGACCTACCGCTTCCACCACATGATGAAGGAATGTGCGGAGCGCACCTTCCGGACGCTGGACGCGGAGACGCAGCGGCGCTGCCGGGAGCGCTACGGCGCATGGTACGAGGAGCGAGGGCAGTATCTTCACGCCATGGCGGCCTACCGGCGCTGCGGGGACTACGACGCGCTGCTGCGCGTGGTGCAGGAGGATGCGGGCATCCTGCTCGCGTCGCTGCCCCCGTCGGAGGTGCCGGCCGCTCTCGATGAATGTCCCGCCGATGCTCTGAAGGCGCACCCGTTCGCGCTTCTGGTGCTGATGCGCAGTATGTTCAACTGGCGCAATATCCCGAAAATGCTGGAGCTCAAGGCGCTCCTGCTCGCCGCACTGGAGGAGCATCCCGAGCTGCCCGCGGAGGAGCGCGGCAACCTGCTGGGCGAATGCGACCTTATCATGAGCTTCCTCTGCTATAACGACATCAGCGCCATGAGCCGTCTGCACCGCAGCGCCAGCGCGCAGATGTCCCGTCCCGCCATCAGCATCCGCTCGAGCGGCGGCTGGACCTTCGGCTCGCCGTCCGTGCTGATGATGTTCTACCGCGCCCCGGGCGAGCTTGCGGGCGAGCTTGCCGAGATGGCCGAATGTATGCCGCACTACTATAAGATCACCAACGGTCACGGTCAGGGCGCGGAGACCATCATGCGCGCCGAGGCCGCCTTTGTGCAGGGACGTTTCACCGACGCGCACATCGCGCTGGAGAGCGCCTACGCGCAGATCGAGGGCAACGGGCAGGAGAATATGGCACTCTGCTGCGACTTCCTCGCGCAGCGCCTCTCCCGGTACGCGGAGGTCGGGCCGCACCGCAGCTTTGCCGAGCGCCGCACGGAACTGCTGCGGCACCACAACGCCTCGTGGCTCAACCTCTGGAACGCCGTCAGCGCCTACTGCCACGCTCTGCGGGGCGAGATGGAACAAATTCCGGAGGTCTTTGCCGAGCACCGCCTCGCCTCGGTCAGCATCCTCGCGCCGGGCCGGCCGATGATCGAGATGATCGAAAATCAGGTGTATCTTGCCCAGGGCGCTTACGCCAAGGTGATCGGCCGCAGCGAAGGTCTGCTCGCCCTGTGCGAGGGGATGCACTACGCGCTCGTCGCGCTGCACGTTCGCCTTCAGACCGCGTCGGCCTATGAGCGGCTGGGCAAGCACGGGGAAGCCGAGACGCTGCTGGCACAGGCGCTTGCCGACGCCGCGCCGGACGGTATCGTGATGCCGTTTGCGGAGAACTACCGCTATCTCAAGCCGCTGCTTGCCGCAGGCACACAGACCGCGCTCACGGCGCGGGTGCTCGCGCTGGGCGAGGCAGGGGAGCGGCGGCAGAGCGGGACGGTCCGCCCCGCAGCGTTCGCCGCGCTGACGGAGCGGGAATATGCGCTGGTCGGCCTGATGGCACAGCGGCTGACGAACCGGGAGATCGCGGAAAAGCTGTTTCTCTCCGAGGGCAGCGTCAAGCAATATGTAAACCAGATCTATTCCAAGCTCCACATCGAGGGCGACCAGCGCACGAAGCGCAGGCGGCTCGCGGAGCTTCTCACGCAAAAGGCATGACATCGGGAGGACGTCCGCAGGGACGCCCTCCCGTTCCTTTATCGGTCGAAGCTGGGGTTGACGAAGTAGACGTTCTTCTCGTCGAGCTTTTCCTTGGCAAGCCGCAGCCCCTCGCCGAAGCGTACAAGATGGAGTAACTGTACTTGCTTAAATGCGCCATTCGATCTTGATGGAATCGCTGGTCGCATAGATGACACGGATAAGCTGATCTACCGTCTGTCGCTTATCGTCGAAGCTCAGTTCATCCCACATGGTCAGATGATTGCTGATCTCCGTGTAGTCGGCCTCCTTGTGCAGCTTCAGCTCAGAGATGCGTTTCATCAGCTCTTGCTTTTTGCCGTCCAGTTCCTTGATGCGTCCGCTGATATAACGGAACATGGTATCGTCTGCAACCGACAAGCGCTCCATCAAGGCGGCGATCTCACTTTCAGCTTGCGTGAGTTGAATGCTCAACGTAGTTAATTCAGGGTTAATGCGATTCCCTTTACACTGCCTGAGTTTTCTGAATTGCGCCAGTTTTTTTCGCATCTCATCATAGATGATCTGCTCAAACTCGTCCGTATAGATCGTTCCGGGACCTGCACAGGCTTTGGCGTTCATTTTGTTGGAGCAGAGAAGGTATCTGGAGCGTGTAGTCGAATAGTGCTTATCCACCAGTGCGTATCCGCAGATTCCGCATTTGATTTTTCCTGCCAGCCAAGTATTCTTGGCCTTCTGATACGGCTTGATCTGCTGCGCTTCCAGACACTTGGCACGGCATTTCAGCCACAGCTCAGCGGGAACGATCCCCTCGTGCGGCGCCAGCACCAGATGATTGCCCTCCAGATTCATCTGCTTGCGTCCGGCAGTGTCCTGTCCCTTGTAGTAGTAGCACCCGTTCGTGCCGATAAAATCGGCAGGGTCGTTTGCCATGATCGCACCTTGGTCACGGTAGAACGCATAAACGGATGGGTCCGCACGAACATAGATGGGATTCCGAAGGATGTCTGCAAGGCGTGTGCGTCCCCACGGCTTTCCGTTTTTGAGAATGCCGTGGGCCTGAAAGTAGCGGATGATGTCACCGTAAGAGCATTCCGGCTTAGAGTAGAGCTCATAGATCAATTGCACCTGCTCTGCTTCCTCTGCGTTGATCTCATACATGGAGGTCTTAATACCCTCAATGGTCGTTGGAATCAGCCTAAACCCATACGGAACTCTGCCGCCCATATAAAAACTTTTTTGACTGCGGGAGTAGTAGGCATCTGCCACACGCTTTTGAATGGTTTCCCGTTCCAGTTGTGCGAATACGATGCAGATGTTGAGCATAGCGCGCCCCATAGGGGAGGAGGTGTCGAACTTTTCCGTCGTGGATACGAACTCGACCTTGTGCTTCCCAAATTGCTCCATCATATTGGAAAAGTCAAGAATGGAACGGCTGATACGGTCCAGCTTATAAACAACGACCTTACCGATCACTCCATTTTCGATGTCGTTCATCATTTCCGCAAAGGCCGGACGATCTGTATTTTTACCGCTGTAACCTCTGTCGGTATAGACCTTGTATTGTTCACCTCTCATTTCGTATTGGCAGAACTCAATTTGGCTTTCGATGGAAATGCTATCGGCTCTGTCAACGGATTGTCTTGCGTAGATTGCGTTCATTTTGTAGCTCCTTTCTCTCATAGAAAAGAGCTGCTGACAGGTACATCATACCGCAGCAGCTCCTAAATAGCTATCATTTTCGTTGTATTTTTCATATTTTATAAAGACCTCAAATAGACCTTCCTCGATACATCGCCGCTGTTCCATGCACTCCTCGGCGGTAAGCTGCGGGGTAAGGTTTTCGATTCTAATCATGTTTTTTCTGCCGGAAACAAGGTGCGCATCACTATCGTAAGTGAAAGGGCGGACAATAATAACTATCACCTCCCGCGGTGCTAATATTTTATTTGTGGGAAACTTGTCCTATGCAAAAGAGACAGACTGACTTGGTCTGTCTCTTTCATTTGTATGATTCAGGACAGGGGAGTACATGATTCCTATAACCCTCCCATCGTTTGCCCATGTGATTGTTCTTCCTGTTCCTTTTGTGCAGCGTGTTCGTCGTGCTTTTCTTTTGCCACGATAACCACACCTGCCGCAAGTCCGACCACTGCGCCGAAGTTCTCCGCGGCGATCCTGGCCTCGATGCGCCGACGCTGTTCTTCGGCATCGCCGCTTTCCTCGTCCAGCAGCAGGCCGAGTGCTGCCAGCCCCGCCGCGCCGGTACGCAGCAGGGGCGTCATGGAAACAGGCTGAGGATCTTCGCCGCGCTGTACCATCCCGCCAGCGCCACCGAACCGAGCAGCGTCACCAGCATGATCCACTTGATCGCCACGAGCAGACTGAAATCCGGCAGCCACCGAATCCATTTGCAGGAATACTGCTCGCTCAGCTTCCCAACCCGTTCCAGCAGCTTGTTCATCTCGGTCAGCGATCTTTGTATCTCGACCAGTGTGTTCTGCACCGGTGTCGGGTCGACGTGCGTTCTCAGACTGGGGAGCGTTTTCCGGATCTCCTCTAGTTCCCAATTCATTCCGTCTGCCTGCTCCGCCAGCTTGTTCATCGCCTGCGGCAGATCGCATCGGATCACGATGGGCTGCACCGTCTGCGGCGGTGTATTTGCCGGTGCGCTGTTCGGCTGATTCATCCGCTTCAATTCCTCCATCGATTTCCGCTGCTCGACGGAGTTTTCTCTTGTCGAGCTCTGCGCGTATTCTGAATTCATGTTCCATGGCCTCCTTGCAATACTTTTCCTCGTGTAGTTTGTTGTCGCGGCACCGCATGCCATCCGGTGTGGTGTAGGTGATGTACTTGCGGCTGCTCTCCCAGCGCACCTGATAGCCCTCAGACTCCATCAGAGAAATGAAAGCGTCCCTGTCAGCGGCATAGCGCATACATTCATCTATCGTGTTTGCCAGCCGCAGCTTCCAGCTCTGTCCCTTGAGCGCTGTGTGGTACTCCGCACCGCTCATGCCACGGGACTGCTGCTGTGCCGCTTCAAAGACCGGCAGCCCCATCTCCCGACAGATTGTATCGTTGCGCCGCATCAACTCTTGCAGTTGTTCCTTTGCCATGTGCAGCTTTTTGCCTGTCTCGAAGTTGACGGAGTTGATGACGCAGTGGGAGTGGATATGCTCGCGGTCCACATGGGTGCAGACCAACACCTCGCAGCCCTCGAAGTATTCCGCCAGCCGCCGTGCGGCTTCGTGGGCCTGCCGTGGATCGACCGCTTCGCCTTTTGGGAAACTCTGCACCATGTGGTAGAACAGCACACCGTCGGTTTTGTGATGCAGCCGCTTGGTGGTCATGAAGTCCGCGTAGACAGATTCCGACTGGCAGTTGATGCCTGTGACCAACCGCTGTCCATCGAACTCGGTTTTCTTGTCCTGCATGGTGTACCGCATCACGGCTCCCATGCATCCGGTGGTCTGGCCCCGCTTGTAGTTAGTGAAACTGATGATCGCCATTTTTCACCACCGCTTTCGTTCAAGGATCAGCCGGACAGCAGCGCAGAATTCAGAGAACGCCTGGCGTACACCGTCCAGGTTGATCACCGTGACGCGTCCCATGTGCGCCAGAGTGACAAGCTGATTCAGATTTCTGCCGATGGACTTCAGCTCCTTGAGCACTTCTTTTAGTCCATCGACGACCACAACCTGCTTTCCCAGACAGCAGGCGGTGACGTAGTCGCTCATGGACATGTGGGCCTTCGCCGCCAGCGCCTTGATCTTCTCGCGGTCGGTGGACGCCATGCGCGTGCTGAATTTGATATCTTTTTTCATGTTTTTCTCCAATCGTAGCTAAAAGTGGGTGCAGGGCTTCTGCCCGTAGCTTGGGGGTGTGGGGCCATGCCCCGCCCAGTGCATTTGGCAGGGCAGCGGCTTCGCCGCAGACCAGACAAATGCGATGCTGGCTGTCGGCGGCACAAGCTGCATATCACTCGTTTCCGTCGCTGCCGCCGACGAAAACTCGCTCACTCCGCTGCACCGCCTTCTTCCCACCGAAACCGCTTCGCTGGGTTTCGGTGGGAGCCCTGTTGGGGGCGGTGATAAACCTCCCGGTTTACATTTTTCGGCGTTCCTGCATGGGGGTGGTATCACTACCCTCGGCGTGCGCTTCATGCCGTTGAAACGCTGGACGCCCGCAGGTCACGACGGCGTATTCGCCGTTTTTATGCTGCCCCGGAATTCGCCCTGTGTGGGCAGAATATCCCCGCGGCGGGTACAACGCCACCCATCCCCTAACCGCGCACACAGCGGCTCACAGGGCGAAACACGGGGCGGTTTCCCCGCCCGAGACATCGGCAGGGTCGATAGGGTCAACAGCTTGGGTACCCTGTGCATCGTCACTTTCGGCACGGCGCAGTTCGATAAGCCGTTTTCCGTTGCTGCGGCGCACCACGGCGGAAATACCGATTTTGCTTAGTGCGGCAACGCTTTGCAGGATCAGACGGGATACCTTTTTCGGCGTGATGCCCTCGCTGCCCGCAGGGTCGATCTGCGCGGACAGCTCCGTGGGAGTGCCGATAAATTCCGTGCGGTCACGCATCAGCTCAGAGAGAAGAATGACGATCCGGCCGCCCAGCAGCTCCGGCTGCGTCCGGCTGTCCGACACCAGCTCCCACACATTTTCCGCGTTGCGCTCCAGCGTCAGTTCCCGGTACTCGATGTCGCGCCCGATGCAGGAGAGCGTCGCCTTGCCGCTGCCGCGCTTGTCCTCTACCAGTGTAAAGCTGGAATCCACCGCACCGCTGATGGCCGTCGTGCCAGAGATGCGGCTGAACACATCGTCGGCAAGCTCCTTCCGCAGATGATGCACCAGCAGAATGGCGATGCCGTGGGTGTCCGCAATGTGCTTCAGCACGGAGAGGTCACGGTAGTCGTTTGCGTAGGTGTTGTCATAACCGGTACCGCGGATCATTTGCAGCGTGTCGATGATGACCAGCACTGTGTCGGGGTGCTCAGAGAGGAACGCGCAGAGCTGTTCCTCCAGACCCTTACCAAGGGTATCGCTGTTGGTGGAGAAGTGGACGTTGGCGGGGGCGTCCTCCGTGATCTCGAACAGGCGGTTCTGGATGCGGAGGGTGGAATCCTCCAGGCAGAGGTAGAGCGTAGTGCCCTGCTTCACGCCCATGCCCCAAACGGCTTCGCCCTTCGCCACCGTGACCGCCAGCCACAGCGCCAGCCAGGACTTTCCCACCTTGGGTGAGCCTGCGAGGATGTGCAGACCTTGAGAGAACAGCGTGTCCACCACGAAGTTCAGCGGCGTGAGCGGCTGACTCATCAGCGTTTCTCCGTCGATGGTCAGCAATCGGTTTTCTTTTTCAATTTCGAATCCTCCTTAAAAATATTGCTCCCATCGGAACGATGAGAGTAGAAAAAAGCAGAGAGGAGTTACCACGGGACGGCGCGTGGTTTCTTCCCTCTGCTTGTATTGTGGAGGAATTTATGCTATGCTGAGAAAAAGACCGGACAAATTAAAAATCATGTAGGACAGATTTTAGCAGGAGGGATACACATGGAGGGCAGCATTATTTTCTACACCTATGGCAGTACGCTGGAGCTATACGGTCAGCAGTTCACCGCCGGTATGTTGACCGCCAATCTGCTGAACCTGTCGCCGGACGAATATCGACCCATGAGCAAACGCATGAAGCAGATCACCGGCCTTGCGGAAGAATATGAGCGAAAGCGGGATGTAGCGCTTTGGTGGAAGCTGAATGAGGAGCTGGCGGCGCTATGCGGAGTGCTGCGCCGCTACGCTGTGTTCCGCCTACTGCTGGACGAGAGTGAGGACGCTTTCTTCTCTGTCATACGGGAGATCACGGGGCAGTTCGATTTGTTTCCGAAAGAGGAGCATGAGCCGTCAGAAGAGATACAACGGAAACGACTTGAGCGC